>Ga0190306_1000291_pt1 | contig 18262 bp, 15 predicted proteins | sample 48700734_MG_FD_161657 | JGI IMG/M metagenome (GOLD analysis project Ga0190306, IMG submission 161657) | Hydrothermal vent sediment bacterial communities from Southern Trench, Guaymas Basin, Mexico - 4870-07-3-4_MG | ecosystem: Environmental > Aquatic > Marine > Hydrothermal vents > Sediment ... | reverse complement strand
GGTTGGGGTTAAAATAGATACCCTTGATTACTTAACAGAATACAGGGTAACAATAACAGATGATGCAATGAGTGTGGATAGTGTGAGGCTTGATGGGGATGAGGATGGAGAGCCAGGAGGGGAATTTGAATCTACTTTTAAAACCGAAAAACCTATCCTTAATCTTACTTTCGCCCCTTCCAGCCATAGATTCTGTCCTCCTGGAGGAAATATTACAGGAAAGATTTTCATTGATGGTGGGGAATTAAAGAAGGGGATTTGCGGTAAACTTAACTATATTGTTAGAGGTAAGAAAAAGGCTCTGGAATTTTCTTTACTCAGGTCAGATTTTAGAGTAGAACCAGGAGAAAGCGACACCTGCGGATTTAGAGTTATATCTAAAGGTGACATAGGTTCAATCTATGTTATAGCAAATCCGGTTTTTAAGAGGACTTTGAGAGGAGGCATATGTTTATATTTTGTATAGATTTTTTGGGCATAGCGTTTTCTTGACACTGAGACATGTTTTTCTACAATAATTCTATGTGGGTTTTGTTGCTTCTCTTTTCTGGAGAAGTGAGATTTAATGCAGAAATTTTTTCAATTGGATGTATGTATGCATCCACCACTCCCTCAGGTCGTGATGTTTCCTTTACACGCCTGGTGGAGTTTGATTTAACGGATAGGGTTAAGCATCTGGGAACAGGTGCAGGTTATGGTTGGCTCTACTCAGGTTTTTATAAAAGGTATGAATCTGAATATCTATCTTTATTCCTCTGCTGGAGAGGTGACAAGTCCTTCTTTAAATACAGCCCGGCCTTTACAGAGTTATCCTTCAAGGCAGGGGTTTTACTCCCTATAAATTCTAACATGGGGATTCCCATTGGATTTATTACTGCACGGTATTCCATAGGCCCTGTTCTCTCAATAAATGGGGGCTACTTTTACTCACCAGAGAGTTGTTTTATGAATGGATTCAGGGTGGGTTTTCAGTTAACGGGTTTAAGATGGTTCAACAAGGAGAAAAAAATTACAAAAAAGATTGATTTATGGAAAACACCCGAAACAATTGATGAGGCACTTAACTCACTCATACTTATGAAGAATTTACTCAACACGCAGCCACCATCAGAAGAAAGAGATACCCTTATTTATAGGGTTAAGGAATTAAACGATATGCTCGTTAAAAGAAAGATTGCTTTTCATTTATTTGCAGGGCTTATCGGAATTATAACAGGGACAGGTTATAGATTTTACACATTGAAACACTTCTCCGAGGCATACGGCCACCTGTTTCCAGAACCAGAGGAAGATTCTCTGGGTGGATGTAATGATTTCATGGGAATATGGTTCTTTCTTTTTTCAATGGGCAGCTCTTTGATAGAGTCATATGTCGTATATTTGAACGCAATGGGTTGCATAAGTATGTATGGGAATATCGGGGCCACAACCGGGTATTCAATGGTTGAAGGGTACCTTACAATAAGGCTTACAGATAAAGAGAAAAGAAGGTTTGAGGCCCTTTATACCAGCATCAAAAAATTCCTTGAGAGCGGCTGAAAATTTGACATTTAAATTGATCAATTGAGCCTAACGTCCCTATGCCCGAACCCAAGGTTACTGGAATGGGGACACCCTATTAAAGATCTCGTCAACACTGGAATGAATTTTATCCATGTCAAACAAAGCTCTGAGTTCCTCTTCACTGCACAAACTCTTAATATCTTCATCCTGAAGCAGGTAATCAAGGAATGAGTTTTCTCCTTCCCATGCCTTCATTCCGTTCCTCTGGACAATTTTGTATGCCTCATCCCTGGTCAAACCCTTCTTTACAAGGAAAAGAAGAACCGAACCTGAAAATATGAGGCCCTTTGTCAGGCTAAGGTTTCTTTTCATATTCTCTCTATACACAGTCAGGTTCTCAATAACAAATGTTGCCTTCTTAATCATGTATGCAAGGAGTTCCGATGCATCAGGAAGAACAATCCTCTCCACTGATGAGTGGCTTATATCCCTTTCATTCCACAGTGCGTTGTTCTCAAGCACAGTGACAAGATATCCCCTGAGAAGCCTTGCCATACCCGTTAATCTTTCACAGACTATTGGATTCCTCTTGTGGGGCATTGCAGATGAACCCCTCTGACCCTTTGTGAATGGCTCCTCAAGTTCCCTTATCTCCGTCCTCTGGAGATGCCTTATCTCCATTGCCATCCTTTCAATTGCCTCGCCAACCATCACAAGGGAATATATAAACTCAATGTATCTGTCCCTTGGAACGATCTGGGTTGATACAGGTTCAGGCTTCAGCCCAAGTTTTTCAAGTGCAATCTTCTCTACCTTTGAGGGAAGGTGGGAGTAGGTTCCAACAGGTCCTGAAATCTTTCCGTATGTAACAAATCCCAGGGTCTGGTCCAGCCTCTTTTTTGCCCTGTCCAGTTCACTCACCCATGATAGTATCTTAAGCCCCAATGTTGTTGGCTCTGCATGGATACCATGGGTTCTTCCAACGATGGGTGTATATTTTTCTTCAACCGCCCTTTTCCAGGAAACTTCTATTAATCCATCAAGCATCCCAATAAGGGTTTCAATGGTTCTCTTCATTAAAATGGCAATGGCAGTATCAATAACATCAGAGGAGGTAAGACCATAGTGGAGAAACCGGCCTGCATCACCTGTCTGCTTTTCAATTGAAGTCACAAACGCAATAATGTCATGCCTTGTAACCTCTTCAATCTCTTTTATGCGACCGATGTCAATCCCGGCGTTTTTCCTCACCTTTTCAGACACACCCTTCGGGATTATACCAAGCCTTTCCTGAGCCTCCATAACCGCAATCTCAACATCAAGGTATGTTCTATACCTGTTTTCATCATCCCATATCCTTCTTATCTCATCAACCCTGTATCTATCAATCATCCTTCCTCCATATTTTGAAGAAGTATTCCTCAAGTTCACCTGCAATGTCCCTGTTTTCAATCACAACATTCACCTCGTTGTTTTTCTCAAGGGCGCTTTCTGTCCAGTTTGTTGAACCTATCAGAACTATCGCATGATCAAAAACGCCAAACTTTGCATGGGTGGTGGGATAAGGTGTGTCAAAACAGACCTTAACCCCAACCTTCATCAAACTCTCTGCAAAGGCCGTGTTTTCCGCATTCAAGGAGGAATCATAATAACTTGAATCCAGAAGCACACGCACATCAACCCCTCTGGAAACAGCACTGGCAAGGTCTTCGTAAATATATTCAACAAGGGTTCCCTTCTTGAAATTGGCAACAAACATGCACATATATATGGATTGATTTGCACCTTCAACCAGTTTATGAAATTCATTATAATAATCCTGATTGTTTACAAGCCTTTCAACAACCGGCTGTGTACCACTCCTGTAACAGGATATAAAAAGAACTCCTAATATAATAAACCTTCTCAAACCTTCTCAATCCTTCTTCTCTTCACTCCCCATCTTTATGGGCATGAAAACCCCTATCAGATACCCGAGTATTCCTGAAATAAGTATCACAACAATGGTCCTTGGCTGGAACTTCCAGAAGAATAGCCACAGGGTTGACTGGACAATCGCATTCTGAATAATGAGAATCAAAAAGAGAATCACCACGACAATCCATGTTATGAGTTTTGCCTTTACTTTTCCTTTCATTTTTCCTCCTATTTTAAGATTATAATCTTCTTACCATTCCTGAACACAATCCTGCCGTGCCTTCCCTTTCTCCCAAGTATATCAAACTCCCCTTTCTTTACAACGGGCTGTGGTGGCAACTCCCTGATACCCAGTTGAGGAAAGACCATCACCCTCAATCCATTCACCGGGTAACCCCTGAAGTAACTCACATACCCATCTTCACCCATCAATGTGATTGATGTGCCATTTGAACCTGCAGCAATATCCACTGTTGGATAGTAATTCCACACACCAGTGAACCTTGCCACACAGAGATGAGAAGGAGAAGTGCCCTGAACATATGAAATTATTGGCTGTCCATACCTGTCAAGTGTTATATCTGTCCAGTATCCTGCCTCTGTGTTGTTATCAACTGTATCAATGGTAAAATCAGGGGGTATGCCATATGCATGGAGCAGGTCACCATAATAACCCATGTATGCAATGTGCACTGTCCCATCATCTGCAACTGCAACAGAGGAGTACTTACCTCCATCATCCACAGTACATATGTTCACAGACCCGTCAATCACTGCCAGATGGAGATTTGTATATGTCTGCGAATAATAAGTGGCGTATATCTTCCCATCAGAACCAAGGAACGCAGATGTCCACAATCCAGAGTCCCCCCTGTTATCTATGACCTCCCTTGTCCAGCCACCCGACTTGTATGCATGCTTAAAATCCCCATTGGTTGCATCATAGTAGAATATGTGAGGAACGCCGTTCTTCACAACAATGGAAGTATACAGACCCACATTTCCCGTTGCATCCACTGTTTCAACATTAAAATCAGTTCCACTTCCACTTGCGCACTTCAAATCCCCATTTGTGTTGTCATAATAGGATATCCAGACCGTTCCCCTGTAAACATATATTGATGTGAATTGCCCAACATCCCCTGATGCGTCAATAGTATGATAGTGCCAGGTATCCCCGACCTTCCATGCATACTTCAAATCAGCATCATCAACATCATAATAGGAGACATATAGGGTATCACCTGAGTATGTGATGGATGAGTAGGTTCCACAATTCCCTGTATCAACATTCTCCCAGTAATAGGCAAAGATTATCCAGAACATATCAATCCACCGTTATTGTTTTGGATATGTTCTTGGGGAAATCAGGGTCAATCCCCCTGTTCACCCCAAGGTGGTATGCAAGCAACTGGAAGAATATAGTTGCTGATATGGGCACAAGGTAAGGATTGTCTGTGGGCAGAGGGATGAATATATCACTCACCTCTTCAAGTTCCGGGTCCTCTGGAGCAACCGTGATAACCTTTCCCAGTCTGGTCTTCACCTCCTGGATGTGGGAGAGGACAAAGAACCTGTCCTCTATGGTGGATACAAAGAACACAGGGTAATCCTGATGCACAATAGAAAGAGGACCATGTTTAAACTCACCAGAGTACATCCCCTCTGCATGTACATATACAACCTCTTTCACCTTCAAAGCACCTTCAAGTGCAGCAGGATAGGTGAGACCATAACCAAGTATATAAAACTCATTGAACCTATCTACTGCCTGTATAACATTATCCACATACTCCTCTGATATTTCAATGCTCTTTTCAAGTATCCATGGTATCTTCTCAAAGGGGATGGTTGGAACATTCAGCATCTTCTTCTTTGCACTCAATACTGCCATATTCAGGAAAAGTATTGTCTGATTTACAAAGGTCTTTGTTGCAGGAACAGAGATCTCAATATCAGATGCAATAGGAAGCACAAGGTCGCTCAAAAGTGCAATAGTGGAGCCAAGATTATTCACAACAGAAATTATCTTTCCTTCTGTCTTCTCCCTAAAGACATCACAAACATTCTTCACATCCTTTGTCTCCCCACTCTGGGAAACAGCAATGAGAAGGTCGTCGTCCTCAAGAACAGGGGCATAGAATTCCCTGAAATCAGAGGCAAAAGAGATATTGAGGAGTTTACCGGAGATTCTTGAAAAGTAGTATGTCCCAAGAAGTGCTGAATGATAGGAAGTTCCAGCACCCGTTATAAATACACGTGGAGATGCATTGATTAAATCCACACCTTCGTCATAAACCACATTCCCGCTCATAAGCCCAATAAGGCTGTGAGCCTTCTGGGGCGATTCATATATCTCCTTCAACATAAAATGGGGGAATGAGCCCTTCTCTACAGTACCTATATCCAGGTCTATCTCCTCAAGGTTCTTTTCAATAATCTCACCTGTATCAAGGTCTCTTACAATAAAATAATCAGTGCCAAACTCCACAAACTCTCCATCTGAAAGCGTGAGTATCTGTTTTGTATGGTCAAGGATTGAGGCAAGGTCACTTGAAGCACAGTAATACCCATCCCCCTTTCCCAGAAACAGGGAAGAGCCCTTCTTCACCACAAACATCCTGTCCTCATCCCTCTTTGTTATAATGCATGCAAAATCACCCTCAAGGTCCTTTGTTCCCTGAATAATAGCCTGAACCATATCACCTGTAATCTTATAGTAATCCTCTATTACATGGAGGATCACCTCTCCATCATTCTCACCCATGAGTTTATGACCTGAACTCTTTAGCCTCATTCTCAGGGCAGGTGTATTTATGATATTCCCATTATGTGCGCCAAGGAATTCACCAGTGCAGTCCTTATGGGGTTGTGCATTCCTCACAGATGGAACACCAAAAGTAGCCCACCTCAACTGGATAATTCCCTTTTTACCTGAAAGTTCTGCGAACCTGTGTTTTTCTGCAACCTCTTCTATCTTGCCAACATCCTTCCTTATCTCCACATTACCTGACCCATCAACAACACCTACACCTGAGGTGTCATAACCCCTGTAGGAGAGCCGCTTACCTGCCTTAAAAAGGACCTCTCCCATCTCTCTCCTCTCATCGCTGTAGATAATGCCGAAAAATCCACACATGCGCTCTCTCCTTTTTGTAATTCTATCTTTACACCCGAATTATGTCAAGCCCGGCATAAAACAAAGATTTAACAAAAATGTCAAATTTTCATCAGGCTGTTATGAAACAGACAATGTATCTCCTATACCTCCTTTGCAAGGAAGGTGTCCAGGATAGTGGGGATAAACTCCTCATGGTTTATCTTCATTATCCCACCGGACAGATCCTTTTATAGAGGGATTAAAATTTCAACTTGGCTGAGATGTTCATCCCGAAACTATGCCTTCTGTCTGTATCCAGTTTCCTGTTTATATGCCTTGTGTATTTTGAACCAAGTGTAATGTCCATGCTCTTTGATAGGTTGTATGTTCCTGAAAGGCTGAGTTCCCCATCTATGTAATCCGTTCTCACATCTATCTGGTTTGTGCTTATATTTATAACCTCATCCCTCCTCCCTTTCAATGTTCCTGATAACCTCAAGTTGAGTGCACTCTTTAAACTCAGCTTCCTCTTCATGAATGGGAGCCTGATGTTTGGCCTTGGAGATATACTATAACCTGTGGAAAAATTCACATTCCAGTCCTTGGACGAGGTGATAATCTCTGTGTTGCCCTGAACATCAATTGTCTTCGTTTGATTTAAATTCGCCTTGATGTTCAACCTCATGTTGTTCTTCAATGTCAGGTCAAGAGAAGGGGATGTCCTGAGCGATGAGGTAAACTTTTTCCTGGTGGTGTCGTTGAGGAACAATGTAGATGTTGTATCCCTCGTTAAGGAAAGGTTAAGGTTTGCTGTCTTGATAAACCCTGTTTTTCTAAGTATATCTCCAAGGGCTGAGGTTTTCAGATTAACCTGTGGTAGCGTCATTTTTATGAAATTCTGGGTCGCTGTATTCCCGATTGGATACTCCTCTGTTCTTGAGGCACTGACACTTGCTGAAACCTTCCATATGCTGAACCCCGTTGATGCAGAACCCTGCAACCTCTTCTTCCCCCCATCTGTCTGGCTTGGCATGAAAACAAGGTCGTCCGGGATATAAATGTCGTATCCAAATCTGAACCTGTAATCAGGTGACCCTGATAAATAACTATAAATATTGGAAACAGAATGGGAGAGCCTCAGATTCAATGGAGACCAGTTCTTTGTCAGTAGGTTGATTATGGGTACATTTTTCATAAACCTCTCAATTGTTATATTATGTCCGGTGGAAATCTCCCTTGTTACCCCAGCCTTTCTAACCCTCACAGAATCACCAAAACCGGTTGAGAATTGATAATCCTTGTTCTCTGAATAAGCAGTGGCATACTTGAAAGATGCCCTATCAATCCTGAATATAGAGAGATTCACCTGGGCAGACAGGTTTTCAGAATTGAAGTTAAGCCATCCCAAACGCCTGTCAAATGGGACAGTCCTGTCATACCTCATCTTCCTTGTGTAATCAACACTCAAAAAACTGAGAGGGTTGAAGGATGTGCTGAATGTTCCTTCAAGTTTCTTTATATCCTTAATATCCTGTTTAACAAAAATAGAGTCTGTATTGTTGTACTGATACTTGTTTTCTGTTGAAAAGTTATACCTTCCAGAGAGTGAGATTCTTCCGGGAAGGGGTGAGAAAAATAAGAGTTTCCACCGGGGTATCTTTGGATTGTATCCACCTGACAGGTTCATTGAAATGAGCGTGTCAGCAGAGTGATACGGTCTATACGCCTTCTTTCTTCTCACGCTACCACTGAGGTTTAGGCCTGAGAGTATGGACTTGAACACAGGATGAGAAATCTTTCCAGCAGGGCTCAAACTGAAGGTTCCGCTCTCAGAACGCTCCATTATGGATTCCTTTTCCCTCAATGAGTCAGGGAGGGGAATATCAGAATTCCTGTAATAATAAGGAATATTCCTGTTTATTGAAAGATTGTATTTAACCGGGAGTTTAAACAATCCACCTGTTAACCTTGAAAGATTTACATTCACATTGTATGTTCTATTCTGGATTCTGTTCTCCCCTGGATTCCTGAGCGCAGATTTACTCCCCTTATAGAACTCACCCTGATAAGACTCATTTACAGAGTATGTGATGTTTTCTCCAAGACTTCCATCCACCCTGTAAGAGTACTTGATGTCTGGTTTTCTCACCGGGTCTGAAAGATAAATATCATCAAACAAAACAGAGCCTGTTAGTGGGATTGTATCCGCATTCTCCACGCCAAGTTTGATAAAATATACCTGCTTCAATGTTGGATTCCCTTTAACAGAATAACCTTCGGGTGCACTTCCTCCTATCTTTAATCCTGTAAACTCCGAGAGGTCAAGGGTGATTGTATCCCATCTGCTTGTGGTGATCGTCTTCTCAAACTCATAGTAGTTCAATGTGTCTGTGCCAAATCTGAAAATTATTCTCACATCCCTGCTGGTTTCCCTTCTGGAAAAGAAAACCAGTTTTTGATAGTTTCTGAAATCCTTTGGCCGGTCAAAGTATTCACCAGCCCATGCAATATGTCCTGGCATCAGGCTGTCTGTATAGATTTCAAGGGATTTTTCGTCCCTATATCCTCCAAATGAAGTTCTCTCCCTTTCAACAGGGGATGTATACTGCGAGTCCTCATTTGCGCTTCTGTACCCTATTATAAAACTCTCAAATGCCCGGACTGAATCACCAGCAGATGCCTCAATCCCGTCATTCCTCCAGACACTTCCAACTACACCCCATTTTGTTACCATTATCCTTGTTGGACCAGACACACCATTTATCCAGACCCTTACATATCTGATGCTTGTCCAGGAAGGGCTTCCCACTATCCTTTCAATATTGCTGTCCTTAAGGAGTATCCTTATTTTTTTCCATCCGTTCTTACCATTAGCAACCACATATCTGTCATCCTTCAGGTTGATGCGGAATGAATAGTAGTTGTTGTTGAGATTAAAAATATCATCAAAGTTTATATCCTCTGTATCAATTCTTTTGTTTCCCTCTGTCCCATTCATTTTCAGTGTATCCTCAAAGGTTTCTGGTGACTCTGAAATGTAATCGTCATTCCCATCGTCACCTGCATCCTTTCCACCATCATAATAGAGGGAATCGGGGTATGCCACACCATCAAGCCCAACATCCTCACCTGTTTCAAGCCTACCCGACCTGTTCACATCTTCGTTATCCATAATGCCATTGGCAGGAATTACCTCACCATCTGCATTCAGTCTTGGGGCATCTTCAGAAATATCAGAACCAATGTCAATGTGAAGAACCCCTGAATCTGCCTTTACCCACATCTCTATTGCCTGGTCTTTTGACATATCCTTTGCAGTGGTACCAAAAGAATATATTATACCTCCCCATGAATTGGGGTCATTATCCCTTGGGACAAAATAGAGGGTCAGTGCACCGATATTCTCATTTTCACCGGATATGGATGGGAATATATCACTCTCCATAAGGTTCACACTCCACCAGTGTATCTCACCAAGTAGATATTCATTTTCTCCATCAGGTGTGCTTGAAAAAGACCACTCCCTGATTGTATTCCCAAATGGTACGCTCCTTGTGGTGTTCTCCATATCATCAACATATCCCTTCCCCTTTGAGGATGGATTGGGTATTGAAAGGGATACATTCCCCGAAAGATTAAAAACGGGTGTCTTTTCACTCCCGATTATTGGCAGACGGGAAATCAGGGGAAGCAAAAGGTCAAGGTCCATACCTGTTTTGAACGATGCCTTTCCAAGGAGAAAATTGGCTGGTTCTGAACCAAGCCTTGGATAAAATTCTGATACAGAAGAGGCATTAAAATCAATGGATGTGTTGAGGAAGGTTCTGTTGTTTATCCTTGTCTTTGTTTCAAGTTTTGTTAAGTAATCCTGAGAAAAGGTCAATCCTCCAAAGGGCATAACCTGATAAAAATAAGAAACCTTTGCATCCGGTGGAAACCTCTTCGGGTCCTTTATTTTAACCTCTCCAGTTGCATAATCTATTGTGTAGTCAATGTCTCTCTTCAGTGTATCTCCTTCAATTATAATCACCTCTGAGTTTTCAACAATTTTCATTCCACCACCTATGGTAAACCTTGTGAGGGGGGCTTTATATTTAATCACAAGAAAGTACTTGTTCTTCTCATCGTTTTCAGGGTACAACTTCCTGTAAATTGCAGGAACCGTATCAGGTGCAAGGTCTGGTATTAAAAATGGATAGGCATAGGGAAAGAATATGTATCCATTCTGAAAATCAACGAATTTTTCAGCATCTATACCGGGAATAGTATCCTGATCAAGCCCAAGTATCTTTATGTACTGTGTGTTGGTGTTCTCATCAAAATTCACCGGTTCTCCACCTGGAACAACCCTGTAAATATCCACACTGAAATTGGTGATACCCTGGCCGGATGTGGGGAAGGAGTAAACATTCCTCATCATGAGATACCATGTTGTATCCTCTGGTGTTGGGTTTGATGCTCTTATAAGTAGCAAACTTGAAGTATCAGATGGGTCCTCTGCAAGATAACCAACAGTATCAAACTCCCCTGTGGTGATGTCCTTTGTTATATAATAAATCGCTATCATCCTTCCAGGCTCAGGTGGGTTCACAATCTCAAGGAAGGGTCTCTGAAGACCGTAGTAATATTGAAAATATCTAATTCTGTAATCACCTTCCTCACCCTCCTCTTTCAACTCAAAGTTTGCAACATCACCCGTTGAGCCATCCACCTTAAAAGTCCTTACAGGTATTGTTGTAACTGAATATGGCATCTGATAATAGACCCTGAGAAGCACAAGTGAATCATTCATACCCATGGGGATGTAGTAAAACCTGTCCTTCACATAATCACAATCAAACACAGTCAGGGATTCAATCTGGGAGGAAAACTCACTGGTTTTCTCCTCGGGAAGTGATTTCACCCTTGTCACCTGCATGTTGAAATTGGTATTTCCTATCACTCCACTCATTGTTATTCCAAACCTTCCCTTCTTATCTGTATCACCGAGGTTTATGTTCTGGATTATGTCATCCTCGTCATTACTCTTGTAATAAACCCTGACTTTATTCTGTGATTCGTCAAGGCTTTTCACATTGTAGTTAACATCAACATGGATCTTCTGCCCCACAATCCCATTAATGGTAATATTCAGGTCTTCATCAGGTTTTATATCAAGAAAACTCCCATTTATAACCCCTTCCTGAACCTTCCGGGTTACATCGAGTGAGACTGTTTGATAACCTGAAACCTTTATTGTTCCACCTTCTCCTATTATCTGTTTCAATGCACCTGGAAGTTTTATTGGAAGTTCAATATCGGGTATTATACCCTCCATTGATGACAGCTGCTTCCTCAGATTCTCACTGAAGGCAGTTGAAATGGTCTGTCTGTATGCATTTATAAAAAGTATATCTGCTCCTCTGCCACCCCCAATTATTGTATCCGTTCCAAGATAAACATTGCCTATATACAGGTTTCTTACAATAAAATCCTCGTATTTTTCATAGACATGGGTGATATTTTGATAATAGAGGTAGTTGTTGAATTCAGGAGAGAAGGAGAGAATCAGGAGGAGCATAATGTCTTGCAAAGTTTAATTGCTGCAAGCATGCTTCTATGGTCAGCAATGCATCTACCTGCAATATCAAATGCAGTGCCATGGTCAGGGGAGGTTCTTACAAAGGGAAGGCCTATTGTCATGTTCACCCCTGAATGAAAGAAGAGAAGCTTGAAGGGTATCATACCCTGGTCGTGATACATGGCCACATAGGCATCAAACCCCTTCTCCATAAAAAAGGTATCAGGTGGTACAGGCCCATCAACCGCAATTCCTTCCTTTCTCAGCTTCTCAATGGCTGGCAATATCTTCTCCTTCTCCTCATTTCCCATTAAACCACCTTCTCCTGCATGAGGATTAACCCCAAGCAGGAGTATTCTTGGGTTTTCTATTTTGAATATTTCTTTCAGTGTTTTATTTAATAGACCGACTTTTCTGATAATAAGTTCCTCTGTGATTGTTTGTGGCACCTGTGAAAGGGGGATGTGGGTTGTGAGAAGAAGCATCCTGAAATCATCCGAGACCATCAGCATTCCATAATCCCGAGCATCTGTTTTCTCCGCGAGTATCTCTGTCTGTCCAGGATAGTTATATCCTGCAAGATGTAGGGATTCTTTGGAAAGGGGGGCAGTGACTATGCCTTCAACCCTGCCTTCAAGGGCAAGGTCTATCGCGGTGATAAGGGATTCATAGGCAATCCTCCCATTACCTGCACCCACCTTACCCCATATATATTCACCATCAATATGAATTATATCCACATCAGGAATGGGTATTGAGCAATTTTTTGAAGCCTCTTTGAGAGAGTGAATATTGCCAATAAGCACAAAATCACCTTTTTCTTGATTCAGTGCCTTCAAAACAATCTCCGGGCCAATGCCACCAGGGTCACCCAGTGTGATCGCAATCATTCAACCTCTCCACATATCTTTCCCTGTCGTTTTTTTTCACATTTCCATGGGGTATTTCTTTAACAATGTAGCATTCACCCTTTATTCCTATAATATCACCCACCTTGACCTCTTTCCCGGATTTTGTTGACTTACCATTGAGTGTAATAAGACCACCCCTGATTAAATTCTGGGCAACAGTGCGTCTTTTTACGAGCCCTGTTTTTTTAAGGAAAAGGTCAAGCCTCATTTGAGGTAAACAAAGAACACCTTCTCTGATGCCTCCTCTACAAGTTTCCTGTATTCCTCATCAAGCCTTTTTGAAAAGAGAAGATTATAAATTTTGTCCTGTATCTCTTTCAGTGGCGGTATTCCACCCTGTTTTTTCTCTGTTATTCTGATAATATTCATTGTATTACCTTCCAGAATAGGTTTTGAAATTTCACCAACCCTCAGAGTGTCAACAAGGGATTTCAAATCACTGTTCATCAGTGTTACAGGTATTGGCCCAACCTTCTCAATGGGAAGGGTGGTATCACCATTGAGCCATCTTTCCCGTAGTTTCTCTGCCTCCCTGTAACCTTCCTTTACAGTCCTGTCATCCATCTTAAAACCCAGAAAGATATGTGAGAGATTCACACTCATTGGGGTCCTGCTGTTCAACCTTATGATGTGTATGCCCAGTGGTGAGGCAAATATACCCGCTTCACCAGTTTCAAGTGTATCAACCCCACTGAAATAAGGTGGTATTCCCGTGATAGGTATATCACCCAGTTTACCTCCAGCGTACTTTGTTGAAGGGTCCTCTGAGTACCTTTCAGCAAGTGTTTCAAACGGAGTTCCATTTTCCATTTCTTTAAGAATCTTCTCCGCCTTTTTTATCACTTTTTCCTTCTCCTTCTTACCTATCTCAATGCTCAGCTTTTCCATTGAGACACTTGGGGGAAGCATAAGGGAATCTCTATTAGTGTTGTAAAAATCCTCTATGTCCTTCCTTGTTATATTTATATGTGGTATAACCTTCTTCTGGAGGAGTTTCTGTATATACAACTGGTATCTCACTTCTTCAATGTAGATTTTCTCGAGCCCTTCCTTCACCAGATTCTGGAGCTGAGGGTTCTCTACAAGTGCCTTCTGCAATGCATCCTCAACCTCATCCTGTGTAACCACTATACTCTCCTCCCTTGCAATCCTGTAAAGAACCCTCTCCTCCACAAGTTTTCTGGTTATTTCACTGGTTGTTGCACCCGGGTAGAGTGGGGCAACCTCCTTTACATATGAAAGGGGGATTGCCTGATTTTCAACCGCTGCAACCAGTTTATCAAAGGTGATTGAAAGCAGAATAAATATCAACCATTACCTCCTGCTTCCTCAACATTGAACTTCTTTTTCAAATCATTTATTATGCTGTCAAAGGCAGCCTGCTGTTTCTGGAATCTGAGAAGGCTCTCAATATCCGATTTCACTTCGTCAAATGACCTTGCTTTTCTCAACCTTCTCTTGCCAACGAGTTTCACCACATCATAACCCATTGCATAGGGCGATTGAACCGGGCCACCAATATCCCCTATCCTTTTAAGGCTGAATATAGTGTCTTCAAATTCAGGGAACTTCAGGAAGTCCCCCCTTGTGAACCACCCCATAACCCCACCGTTATTTATGGTTGTAGAATCAATAGAGTATTGCTTCACAAGTTTGCTGAACGATTCTCCTGCCTTCAGCCTCTTGATAACCTCTCTTGCCACATCTTGATTGGGAACAGTGATGTGTGCAATCCTTCTTTCTGTACTGTAATCATTTTTATGGGCATCATAGTAATTCTTTACCTCTTCCAGGGATACATCCGTTGAAACATTCTGCATAAGTTGCTGGAATATGGTGTTTACAAGAAGTTGCTTCTTCAGATATTCAAGCCTCTTCCTGAAGAGTGTATCCTTATCAAGCCCCTTTGAAAGTGCTTCTTTATAAAGCAGTTCATTCTTCAACCACATGTCAAGATATGCCTTTTGGATTTCCGGTTTAAGGGCATTGAACTGAACCGGTGGTATCTCCATTTCCTTGAGTATTTCATTCAGAGTATAACCCTTACCATCAATAACATAAACATACTCACCCTCCGCCTTTTTCTTACATCCTGCGAGAAAGGCAGTCAGTAACAAACCAGCAATAAGAAGTTTTTTCATACATCCTCCTTTAAGATTTTGATTTTTACTTTCTTCTTCATCTCCTCAGAGATTTCCTTCAATCTCTTTTCCAGAAGATATTCCTCATATTCCCTTCTGACTCTGTTTTTTATGTTCCCAAAGGGAATGGGTTTTTCCTTCTGTATTCCATTAACATAAACGATTGCCCAGCTCTTTCCATCAGGAGAAAAAACATCGGACACCTGACCGTTTTTCAGTTTGAAGGCAACCCTGGAAAACTCGGGGAATCTATTTCTGGTAATCCAGCCAAGGTCACCCCCATTATTCCTGGTTAAGTGTATGGAATACTTTTTGGCCATCTTTGAAAATTCAGCACCCCTTAATATTCTCTTCCTTATATTGTTCAGTTTCTCCTTATCACTATTCACAATAACATAGACCCTTCTTCTCTCCGGCTCTGTATAGTCTTTTATGTGTTGATAGTAGTAGTCAAGCAATGAATCCTCGGAGATTTTTTGTGATTTAATTTCCACGGTCTTAATATATCCTCGCACCAAACCCATTCTATCCCTCATCATTCTGGAATACACAGAAGGAACCCTGTCGTAACCCCTATTTCGTGCCAGAATAGTAAACCCATCCAGGGTCAATTCCCATTCTATATAGTGTTTCAGGTCGTTAATCCTTGATAGATTCATTGGCCTATCAATCAACCCTGTCCTGCGCTGAAGTTCCTTGACGGTAAATTTACCCAGTGTTGATGTTGCCAGAACAATGTCCCAGAGAGAATCAGGAAAAACATAGGCTCCCATGTGTCTACCCTTGGGCATCACCTTCAAGATTTTTTTCATGTTATCTTCATTAAATTTTATATTAAGAAGGTGCTTCATATAATTCCAGTATTTAGAATTGTTTTTGGACTTTTTCTGTCGTATAATCAGGTTCTTTATCCTTATTTTTTCCTGTTGATAATCACCTATCTCATTGTCTTTTATTTTTGAAACCTTTATGATATACCATTTGTCTTTAAAACGGAATGGGAAAGAAACCTCACCCTCATCCATTTTAAACGCCATTCTGGTAATCCTGTCAGGGGTATAACTCCATTTAACCTCCCCATAAAACCCTCCCTTATTTCTTAATCTCACATTGGAACTATATTTGTTCAGTATATCTGCCCACCTGGCTCCGGAAATAATTTCCCTGTATGCCTTCAATGCCTCTTTAAGAGACTTACAGTCAATCGCATATACACTAATAGACCTGTCAAGATGCCTGTATACGGAGAACATTTCACCCTCATTCGCAGTCGCATTATCAACCACGAGTCTATTGTATGTGTAGTAAACCAGTAGATTTCTCTCCTTTGCCCAGATCTTATCATTCAACGAATCAAGATACCCCCTCTCAACACCATAAAGATACATAAGAACCTCATTGACCAGTTCATCAACCGTCTCCTTTGGTCTCAACATCTGCTTCGTTAACTTTACACCATCAACATAGCCTATAACCTGGGCATCCAGAAGTATGGAGCATACAAAAACAAATATGGGAGCAAGCCTCCTCATACAAACCTCCTTTTTTGTTGTATCATAACAACTTTTCTTTATTTTTCAATACCTCCGGGTAAAAACCCATTTTCTATCAAGCAGATACTTGGTGGTATAACCTATAATCAGGCCTATGAGTCCACCGAGTATCTCTCTGTTCTCAAAAGAGAAGACGAACCTGAACAGTGTTTCTGTTCCCCAGAAAATCATTGTGGTGAAAACGGCAAAACATGTATACAGGAAAAACTGACCAGCGGTTCTCTGTAATGACCCAAATTTTTCCCCAAAGATATAGAACTTGTCCACTATAAACTTAAAAACAAAACCTGCGATCGTTCCTGAAATCAACTGTATCCAGTAAATCAGGTCATAACCATGATATTTTACCCCACCTGCAAAATTGACAAGGGATTTTTTTACAAGCATCTGTGTGAAAAGATTTATGCAGATTGCAATACCTGCAAAAAACATGTACAATAGATATTGCCTTATCTTTATGCGCCTTTCCATAGGTAAACAATAATTATGTCCAGGATAAAGAGTATCACAACTGTGAGAATATAAGGGTCGTTTATAAGAATCTTTTCAGGTTCACCCCCCTCCCCCATAGCGTATACAAGATAAAGATATCTCAGAATTCCATAAATCACAAATATCATTGATAACCAATACTCTGGATGTTCTGTTATTATATAAAGGGCATACATAACAATGGTTGATGTGGCGAATATTCCATTGAAAATATCCAAAAGTATTGGGGTATAGAGATTAACAACCTTTCTCCTCCTATCCTCCTCAATGTAAAGCAATTCATGCCTTCTCTTTGAGGCTGCAAGGAAAAGGGAGAGGAAAAGAGTCGTAAGAATGAACCATTTTGAAAGGGGGACATCTATAATCTCAACCCCTGCAACCGCCCTGAGTATAAACCCAAAGGCAATAACAAATATATCCAGAATAACCACATGTTTAAGCCAGAATGTGTATAAAACATTTATCACAAGATATATTATCACAATCCAGAAAAAACCCCTGTCCGAGAGAAAACTGGCAACAAGCACAACCAGTATCAATAGGAGGGCAAAAATTAAGGCCTGTGGAACCCCAATTCTACCAGAAGCAATTGGCCTATCCTTCTTTGTAGGGTGCAATCTATCCAATTCCCTATCGGCAATATCATTAATGATATAAACTGCGCCAGATATACCGCAGAAAAGAATACATCCTATAAATACCTTGAGAAGGCTGTCAGGATGGAAAGAAAAAGAGAAAAGGGCACCTGCAAAGAGAAGAAGATTTTTTGTCCATTGTTTGGGCCGTAAAAGTCTCACATATTCCATAGATTTTAGTTTATCCATATAACAGTAAATGTCAAGCCTACGCTTTGCCCCTAACCATGGTTGAAAAGCACAGGATAATAAAGAAGTTCAGCAAGGAGTATAACAGGTCAGGGAAGAAAGGCAAGGGAGTAATTGGAGAGGGAATATGAGGGATTAAATCCAGTGAAATTGATAAGGGAAATAAATCGGATTCAACAGAAGCTTTTAGATATTCAGAAACGGAAAGGAGGAATTAGCAATGGTTTATACAAAAGAAGATTCGCAAAGCCTTGATTTCCT
>Ga0190306_1000290_pt1 | contig 18266 bp, 9 predicted proteins | sample 48700734_MG_FD_161657 | JGI IMG/M metagenome (GOLD analysis project Ga0190306, IMG submission 161657) | Hydrothermal vent sediment bacterial communities from Southern Trench, Guaymas Basin, Mexico - 4870-07-3-4_MG | ecosystem: Environmental > Aquatic > Marine > Hydrothermal vents > Sediment ... | reverse complement strand
GTTTATTTTCTGGGAAATAGTGGGTTTGTGCTCTTACTCTCTCGTTTCTTTCTGGTATAAACGTCCAGAAGCAGTCAACGCTGGCATCAAAGTTTTCTTAATGACACGCGTGGGCGACGTCTGCCTGTTGGCGGCGATAACCCTACTTTATGCTAGTATAGGCTCTTTTTCATTCCGTTACATAATCGAACACGTAAGCAATGTGCCGTTACCCACCCTAACAAGCGTTGCCTTTCTAATGCTCGGAGGGGCTATAGCCAAGTCAGCTCAACTGCCGCTTCACACATGGCTCTACAGTGCAATGGAAGCTCCAACATCAGTCAGCGCCCTCTTACACGGAGCAACCATGGTAAAAGCCGGGGTCTACTTGCTTGCAAGATTGTTTATCTTATTTGGGCCGGTGGTTGCGGCTATTCCTATGTGGCTTTCTTGCGTAGCTTGGGTAGGAGCAATAACAGCATTGATTGGTGCTACTCTCGCCTTGCACACGCCTGACATAAAAGGGGTTCCAGCTTATTCCACCATAAGCCAGATAGGTTTCATGATAGCAGCATTAGGATCAGCCTCTTCTCCGTCTTCGCTGGGCTGGTTCGCAAGCCTATTCCACATGTTAAGCCACGCTTTCTTCCAAGGACTAGGCTTTCTCACAATAGGTGGAATCATTCACGCGTTAGGAACTCGTGACATGCGAAAAATGGGTGGCCTTAGAAAAGCAATGCCCATAACCTTTGGACTAAGCATAGTCGTCATGCTTGCTAGAACAGGAGTGCCTCCATTTGCAAGCTTTTTCAGTAAAGGCTTCATCATAAACAGCCTCTGGTCGACTGGAAGCCTTTTACTTGTACTGACAATCTATGCTTCTACAGCAATAACCTTCGCCTATACTTTAAGATCTATTATTCTAATTTTCTTGCGAGAAAAATCAGAATATCTAAAGAAAGTTCATCTACACGAGCCTCCTAAAATAATGCTATTTGCTTCAGGCATACTGGCTGCTTTATGCTTTGCATGGGGTTTTCTGGGACCGTTAATCGGAGAGTTTATGGGCGTTCCTGTTCAGATGGGAATAAACGAAGTTTTCAGTTGGCACACACTTGTTTTTCTGTTTATCCTCTTTTTAGGAGGAACCCCTGTATACCTTAATTATTACAAGTCTGAAATACTGGAGAAAATAAAACGGAGATTGCTGGTGCCCATAAATGTTCTTCTTGAGCATGGTTACTTTTTTGATGAGTTCTACGGAAAAATTGTTGCTAGGGGCTTTCTTTTGGTGGCTAGGGGTGCTCATCGTATTGAGGTAACCATTTTTGAAAGGCTACCCTACTACGTTTCAAGCGGCATTATCCGGTTGGCTCACAGTACCTACATTTACTTAGATATTCTTGTTGATGAAATATTAGGTGTAATAGCAAACAAAACCGTCGTGTCTGCATCGAAAATTAAAGGAGCAAATCCAGAATCTCTACAGCACTATATTGCTGCGGTTCTCCTAGGATTTTTAATAATTCTAATACTAATAATATTCACTCTTTCGAGGTGAAAAAATGCAAAACGCACTATTATTAACACTGTTGCTTCCTTCTATTGCCACTCCAATCGTATATTTTATAGGAAAACGAAAAGCGAAGGCAGCGGGACTTCTAGTCGCTTTAATTGCAGTTATCGATATCGCGTTACTCTTCACTATTGTGCCTTCAGTTCTCAACAGCACCGAACACCAATATGTTGAAGCATACTATTGGATTCCAACTCTTGGCTCATCCTTAACACTTTTCGCGGATGGAATAAGCCTCTCCCTAGCAATTATAACTTTAATCCTAATCGTGGCAGCAGCGCTTTTTTCAATTAATTACATGCAAGAAAGAAAAGGCTTACCTGAATATTATGCACTTTTGACCTTGCTTTTTGTAGGCCTAGTCGGCGTATTTCTAACTTCTAACCTGTTGCTTTTCTATTTCTGCTGGGAACTCATGCTTGTCCCAGCCTATTTTATAATTGGCGGATGGGGCTACAAAGAGCCTTACCGTGCAGCATTCAAATTTTTCATTTTCACCCATGCAGGTGCTGTCTTTGTGCTTTTGGGGATAGGCGCTATATTCATGGTTACAGGTGACCTAAACATGTTTCAGGCGAAAGATGCCTTAATGCTGGTTGAGCCAGACCTTGTAAAGTGGATTTTGTTGTCACTAACTGTAGGTTTCGCCGTTAAAATGGCTGTTGTCCCTGTTCACATGTGGCTTCCAGATGCTCATTCTGAGGCACCAGCACCAATGTCTGCGCTTCTAAGTGGAGTAATAATAAGTGCGGGTGCATATGCCATACTACGTTTATCACTTGGAATTGTTTTCCCAGCAATTATGGGAACAGATTTTGGCAGCCTGTTTTTGCATGGTTTAGCGGTGTTTGGAGTAATATCCGCCTTCTTCGGTTCTTTTATTGCTTTAGTTGAAAACGATGTGAAGAGGATAATCGCTTACTCGAGCATAGCGCACATGGGTTATGTTCTTTTCGGGCTTTCCTTGTTTCCGTTTCAAAATGCGATAACGGGAACGGTGTTGCATCTTGTAAATCATGCAGTTAGTAAAGGTTTGCTTTTCCTGTCTGCTGGAGCCCTTATGAAGCAGCTTGAAATTCGCGATATTCGTGAAATGGGTGGACTTGCCGGTCAAATGCCTGTGACAGCGACTTCTTCAGCAACTTCGGCGCTAAGTATAGCTGGAATTCCGCCTTTTGCATGTTTCTTCAGTGAATTTCTCATATTTATCGGCGCTTTTGAAATAATTAACAACGATGGCTTCTATCTTTTTCCAACAGCCTTAATGCTTGTGGCAACCGTTCTGTCTCTGGCATACGCTCTAAGATACGTGACCCACATTTTCCTAGGTCCACAAAAAATTGCAGAAGTAAAAGAATCTCCAATGGCTATGAAATTCTCAATGGCTATTCTAACGGTGCTTGTTGTAATATTAGGGGTGTGGCCAACATTTTTCATACAACTAATTACAACAGCTAGCTTTGTTTAAGGGGGCGAAACTTATGTTGGAAATTTTGGATGTTTGCCTGCCCATAGCAAGTTTTGTTGTCTACTCGCTTCTGACGCTTCCAATTTTTAAGTATGCACGTAAGATAAAAAACGCAAACAAAAAGCTACTTCTCACATTAGTGTGGTTTTCAATAATTTACGCTAGTGCGGCCTTTGCTGTTGCAAACTTAGCCACAAAATATTACGAACAGGCAACAACACAACCTTTAGTTAACGTAACATTTGCAGAAAATTCGCAACTGATATTTTCAAGCACTTTTTCAATTGATGCCGTTTCGATTTATATGGCTGTGATGTTCACGATAGTAAGTGCAATAGTCTTTCTCTACGGCCTCTTTCACATAGGTTTTAGCGAAAAAACTTCTGGAAGATATTATGCTGTTATGCTAATGATTACTGGCTGTTTGATAGGCACTGCTTTTTCAGGAGACTTTTTAACGCTTTTTATTTTGTGGGAAGCCACGGCAGCTGGCTCAAGCTTCCTAATGCTATATGGCGGAACTAAAGCCTCTTTTTATGCTACCTTGAAATATTTGGTTATGATAGTCATCGCCTCCGCCTTCATAATCTACGGACTCTCAATAATTTACGGCATTACGGGCACACTCAATTTTTGGGCAGTTAAAGAAGCTTTGATAGCCCTTGAAAACAAACAAATTCTTGCCTTAGCCTTTATTTTTATTGCAGCAGGATATGCAATTGAAGCAGCCATCGTCCCGTTTCATATGTGGCTGCCTGACGCATACACGGCAGCGCCAGCTTCTTCTTCAGCCTTTTTATCCGCCTTGGTAGACCAAGGAAGCTATTATGTCTTGTTGAGGGTTCTCATCTATGTTTTGACGCCTCCTAAAGTTTTTGAGTGGACTTTTATGTTGGCAGTTTTATCCGCATTAACAATGGTTCTTGGCAATTTGTTTGCTTTAACTGAAAGAAATGTAAAGCGCCTCTTTGCATACGTTTGCATTGCTGATGTAGGATACAACCTGGTAGCAATAACAAGCGTAACACCTCTGGGGGTTATGGGTAACCTCTACTTTTTCTTCATCGGAGGAATAACCACGGCACTATCCTTTATGGCAGTAGGCATATTAAACAAAATGGGATTTAAAACGCTAGAAAGCATTTCTGGAATCGGTCGGAAAATGCCCTTGACAAGTTTAGCCCTAACTTTAAGCGCCTTTTCATTTGCGGGTGTCCCGCCGTTCGCTGGGTTTATTGCGAAATATCTTGTTTTCACAGCCGCTATAGAAGCAAACATGGGATGGCTGGCGGTGTTAGGTGTTTTAACAAGCGTTATTCAAGCAGCGTATCTTTTAAGACTGATCAATTACATGTATGCTAAAGAACCGAAAATTGAAGAAAAGGTCAAAGAGCCAAAGAAAATGCTTATTCCAATTTTCATTTTTGTTGCTGCAATAATCATTTTGGGAATCTACCCCACAATCATTCTAAACCTTATAGAACCCGTAATACAACAGCTTCCTTCCATATTCTAAAAATAGGTGAACATTTTAAGCATGTTTCTATCATAATTAAGGTGAGGGAATATTATGCAACAAGAAAAGCACAGCCTAATAGCATTCAACGATTTAAAACGTGTAATAATAGACCCTGGCTTTTGCACTTTGTGCGGTGCATGTGAAGCTGCTTGTCCAATTCATACAATAAAGATAGAGGATAAAAAGCCGAAGAGGCTTCACGATTGTTCTGAAAATTTAGACAGTTGTCCAATCTGTTATGATATATGCCCTCACACAGAAACGCTTATGTTTGAAATGTTAAGATTCGTTGCAGACGCCAATCATAGAAGAGAAAGTTTGGGCTATTATAGAGAAATTTTACTTGCCCAAGCCACCAGCCCAGATTTTAGAGTGGCTGGCAAAAGCGGAGGCGTTATAAACGCTCTTCTCAATTTTGCTTTAAGCGAAAAGATGATTGACGGTGCCATAGTTTCTGAAGCTTCTTCTAAAGTGCCGGTAAAAGTTAGACCTTTGATAAGTCTCGTGCCCGATGATATGCTTTCCGCTGTTGATTGTAAACTTGTGCCTTCTGCTGTCGCTGAAGCTTTTGGCCGCGCAGTTTTTGAGCACGGTAAGATTCGTTTGGCTTTTGTTGGCGTTCCTTGTCATGTTCTTGCGCTTCGAAAACTTGAGGCTTGGCAGCATAAACTTATGGACAGTTTGGAAATAACTATAGGGCTTTTTTGTCTTTGGACGTTTTCTCTGGATAAACTATTAGAATATTTATTACATGAGCATGGTGTTGCAGCAAATGAGATTCAAAGTGTGGATTTAACTGCAAACGAGTATCTGGTGTTTACACAGGAAGGTGTTGTTAAGATACCAATTTCAGAAGTTAAGGAGCATATAATGAACCGTTGTAGAACCTGCACTGATTTTACTTCCGAATTTGCAGATTTAAGCATCGGCGGAGCAACTCCATTGAAAGAATGGTCTATAATAATTGTGAGAACAAAAAAGGGTGAAGACTTGATAAAAAAGGCTGTTGAAAAGGGCGTCATAATCGTAAAGGAAATAATGTCTGAACCGGAAACATTAGCTCACCTAATCCAATTGTCCATGCACAAAAGGAACAGCGCACTTAGAGAAATGAAAGAAATGAGAGAGAGGGGCGTTCCTATTCCTGGTGCAGCAGAAATTTCCACAAAGCCCACACCCAGCGAAATAAGCACGTTAGAAGAGGTGAGAGTAGAAGAGGTTATGACAAAGGATGTCCTTACATTATCGCCAAGTGTGACTGTCGCAGAGTTTTTGGAAGAAATAGCCAAACATCATCATATAGGATTTCCAATAAAAGATGAGATGGGCAAGGTTTTAGGCATTGTCACGTTGCAAGACGCTATGAAAGTTCCTAAAGAAAAGCGAAGCAGCACGACCATAGAGGCTATATGTTCAAAGGATTTGCTTACAATTTTTCCAGAAAACTCTGTTGCTGAAGCTTTCGAAAAAATGACAAAAAACAATGTGGGAAGGCTTCTTGTTGTTGATAGAAGAGATAGACGTTTATTAAGAGGAATAATAACAAGAAGCGACATAATGCACGCCATAAGAAAAAACAGGTGAATCTGGTAAAAAGAGTGGTTATACGAAACCAAGTAGCTGTAGAAGGTTGTATTGCGCAATCAGCGTAGCAAACAATGAAGCAACTAGCGACATTACGCAAATCAAAGTATTCAGTGACGGCCCTGCGGTGTCTTTGAAGGGGTCGCCCACGGTGTCGCCTACGACTGCAGCCTTATGAGCTTCTGAACCTTTACCACCTAGAGCCCCTGCTTCAATGTATTTTTTGGCGTTATCCCATAAACCTCCAGCGTTAGCCATTAACAAAGCGAAGAGTAAGCCAGAGAATATGCTGCCTGCAAGATATCCTCCCAGCGCTTTTATACCGCCTACGAAACCGACAAGCAGCGTAACAACAATAGCTAGAGTACTGGCTGGCAAAAGCTCTTTTAAGGCTCCCACAGTGGCGATGTCAACGCATTTCGCGTAGTCAGGTTTAACGCCCTCCTTTCCCTCTTTTAATCCAGGTATTTCTCTGAACTGTCTTCTGATCTCTTCGATCATTCTATTGGCGTTTTTTCCAACACCCAGCATGACCATAGCAGAAAACACTGGTGGAATAGCTATTCCTATGAAGGCACCTAATAGAACCAGCGGATCCATCATGTCAAACACCACATTTACGCCTGCTTCTCTTGCTGTTGTATGGTAAGCTGCTAACAAGGCTATGACTGTTAAACCTGCGGCGCCTATAGCGAATCCCTTAGTTATGGCTTTGGCAGTGTTACCTGCAGCGTCAAGCTTGTCTGTTACTGCTATTACTTCTTCTCCAAGTCCTGACTGTTCCGCTACCCCTTTAGCGTTGTCAACAATTGGACCGTAAGCGTCGCTAGCAACTATCATTCCCACTATTGAAAGCATTCCCAAGGCAGCCATGCCAACGCCGAAGAGTGCATAGTCAAGCTCGTGTCCATTGACGCCTATTGGATAGCAGAGATAGTAGGCGATGACTGAAGCAATTCCTATTCCAACTAGCGGCGGTAAAACACTGTACAAACCATACGAAAAGCCTGTAATTATATTTAATGCTGTCCCGCTCTGGGAAGCTTCCGCGGTTTTTCGAGCTGGAGGGCGATCTATGGAAGTGAAGTAATCGGAGGTTATGCCTATAATAACTCCGGCTGTAAGTCCAACTAAAGCAGCTCCCCACAATCTGAGGTCAAAGCCAAGATACCATGATGCTAAATAGGTTAAAACTGCGAAAAGTATGCAAGTCAGGTAGGTTCCAGTGTTTAACGCTTTCCCTGGATTGCCTTTTTCTCCAACTCTAACAGTTGCGACACCCATGAGAGCAGCGATTGCTCCTAAGCCAGCGAAAACCAATGGGATTTCCACGTGACCTAATGCTTGACCAAGAATCATCACAGCCACTATGCTTGCAATATATGAATCCGCCAAGTCGGCGCCCATTCCAGCAACATCACCTACATTATCACCCACGTTGTCGGCAATTACCGCCGGGTTTCTCGGGTCGTCTTCGGGAATGCCAAGTTCCACTTTACCTACAAGATCTGCACTTATGTCTGCTGTTTTTGTGTAGATTCCTCCACCAGCTTTTGCGAAAAGGGCTAAAGCGCTGGCTCCGAAGCTGAAACCCAGAACAATGTTCGGGTCTCTTGTGATGGCATAGACTATACTTATTCCAAGTAAGGAGAAACCAACAACAGACAAACCCATTACTGCTCCGCCTCTAAAACCTATGGGAAACGCTTTGTTAAGGCCTTCTCTAGCTGCATTGGCGGCTTTTGCGTTAGCTCTTGTTGCCACATCCATCCCGAAGTATCCTGCTAGGGCTGAGCAGAAAGCGCCGAACATGTATGCTAAGGCTAAGCTGATGTTTTGGAGGGGGGTTTCACTTGTCCATATTGGTTTAGGTAGAAATATTCCTAGTAATGTTGCCACGACCAAAACGAAAATCGCCAAAATAGTGTATTCTCGTCTTAAAAAGGCATTAGCTCCCTCTTTTATTGCATGAGAAATTTCTTGCATTTTCGGAGTTCCACTGTCTTGTTTATTTATGTACCGATACAGATAGAGTCCAGTTAGAAGCGAGGCCAAAGCAGAAATGGGAGCTATTAACCACGTTTCAAACATCTGTTCACTTCTCCTAAACAAACTTCTTCTTAGTACATGCGGATAGTTTTAGATTTACAAAACCTTTTATAAACTTAATTGTTATAATGCCTCTTCCTATGAGAAAAAGATAAAAGGAATCTATGCCGCAATAATACGCTAGTCTTGAACTAAAAAGGGCGCTGTAAATGTCTAAGCATTGGCATGCCATGGAAATCAGAGAGGTTATGAAAGAGCTTAAGGTTGGCCATAAAGGGTTAACCAGCAAAGAGGCATCTGAGAGACTTCAAAAGTATGGGTATAACGAGCTTGTAGAGAAAAGGCGGGTAACACCCCTTCAGATATTTTTGAACCAGTTTAAGGACATTTTTGTAATAATGCTTTTGATTGCTATTGTTCTTTCCGTCGTTATTGGATGGTATAAAAGTACCACTGCTGGGCATAATGGCGCGCTTGACGAGTATGTTGACGCCATAACCATTGGAGCCATAGTGGCTTTAAACGCCATTGTAGGTTTCGTTCAAGAATACCGCTCAGAAAAAGCTATAGAAGCCATGAAAAAGCTTGCAGCACCCCGCGCCAGGGTTTTGCGTGATGGAAAAGAAATGATTATTCCGGCAAGAGAGGTTGTGCCTGGCGACGTAATTCTTATTGAAGCTGGTGACCGCATACCTGCGGATGCACGTCTTATTGAAACTGTAGAGTTGAAGACTGAAGAGGCTGCTTTAACTGGTGAATCCACATCAGTGAACAAAAGTGTTGAGGTTGTGGAGGAGAAAACGCCTGTTGCTGATAGGAAAAACATGGTTTTCATGGGAACTCACACAACCTATGGTAGAGGAAAAGCTGTAGTTGTAGCCACTGGGATGAGCACTGAGTTTGGTAAAATTGCTGAAATGGTGCAAGCTGTAGAAGAAGAAGAAACACCGCTTAAACAAAAGCTGGAACGGTTTGCAAAAAAGCTGGGAATAATAATTATAGTTGTGTGCGCAGTTGTTTTCCTTTTGGAAATTATCCGCGAGGGCACCCAACTTGAAAACATTGTGGACATGTTTATGACCGCCGTTGCCCTTGCGGTTTCTGCTGTTCCAGAAGGCTTGCCAGCCGTGGTGACTGTTTCTCTTGCCTTAGGTGCAAGAGAACTTGCTAAAAGAAACGCCATCCTTAGAAGGCTTGCCTCAGCGGAAACCTTAGGCGCAACCACAGTCATCTGCTCTGACAAAACAGGTACACTAACTAAAGGAGAGATGACTGTTCGAAAAATCTACGTGGGCGGCAAAATTATTGACGTTACTGGCGTGGGATACGAAGCTAAGGGAGAATTTCTGTTAGACGGAAAGCCTTTAGACCCTAAAAACGACGATGACTTGCGCTTGCTTCTTGGAGCATCCACCTTGTGTACAAACGCCCAATATGACGGGAAAAACATCATCGGAGACACAACAGAAGGCGCATTAATAGTTGCAGCTGCCAAGGCTGGAATGACAAGAGAAACTTTAGAGAAAAGATATCCCCGCGTCCATGAGGTGCCCTTCACTTCTGAAAGAAAACGTATGACAACTGTTCACAAATCTTCTGAGGGCAAGCTTTTCGCTTACGTAAAAGGTGCGCCAGAAGTAGTTCTTGAACGCTGTACACATATAATAGCTGGAGGAGAAATAGCGAAACTAAGCAACAAGAAGAGGAAGGAAATTCTTGAAATAAACGAGAAGATGGCAAGCGACGCCCTTCGCGTTTTAGGTGTAGCCTTTAAAGAGCTTGATTCTTCTTCTGTGAAAAAGTTTAGTGAGGATGAGTTGGAATCCGGCTTAGTTTTTGTTGGTTTAATGGGTATGATTGACCCAGCGAGAGAAGAAGCAAAAGTAGCTGTTAAAAAGTGTGAAGAAGCGGGAATAAAGACAATTATGATAACTGGCGACCACAAGCTAACCGCTGTTGCGATAGCTAAAGAACTTGGCATACTGAAAGGCGATATGGTTCTTTCAGGCGTTGAGCTTGACGCTATGAGTAATGAGGAATTTGAAAAGATAGTGGAAAAGGTTTCAGTCTATGCACGAGTTGCGCCAGAGCATAAAATACGAATAGTTAAAGCGTTGAAAAAGAAAGGTCACATAGTGGCAATGACAGGTGACGGTGTTAACGATGCTCCAGCTCTTAAACAGGCAGACATCGGAGTTGCCATGGGCATAACAGGCACAGATGTTACACGAGAAGCAGCTGACATTGTTTTGGCTGACGACAACTTTGCAACAATTGTGAATGCTGTGGAAGGCGGCAGAACAATCTACGACAACATCCGCAAATTCTCCTTCTTCCTATTAAGATGCAACTTCGACGAACTTGTTATAATAGGCACGTTCGCGATTTTAGGTTTGGAACTTCCACTAACAGCAGCTATGATCTTGTGGATAAACCTTGTAACAGATGGCGGTCCAGCTATAGCCTTGACAATGGATCCGCCCGCAGACGATGTTATGAAAAGACCGCCTAGAAATCCGCAAGAAGGCATATTACACGGACGAATAGCATCCATTTTAGCTACATTTGTAACGCAATTCTTAGGAACAGCGGTACTTTTCTACATCTCCTATTACATCATGGGAGAACCCTTAGAAGAGGCACGAAGTCTAGCTTTTGTTCAAGCAACGCTTCAAGAACTAGTAATCGTTTGGAACTGCCGCTCAGAAAAACATAACGCCTTCAAAGTAGGATTTACAAATAACAAGTTTCTATTACTGTCTGTAGTCATTTCTGCAATAGCGACAGCGATAATACCCTATACATATCTTTTCGGCACGGCCCCCATGACTCTGACAGACTGGGCACTTGTAATACCAATATCCCTCTCAGGCTTCCTAATACTGCCAGAAGTTTTCTATGGAAGAAAAATCTGGAAATGGACCTAAACTTTTCAAAAAGCTTTTATATCGTTAAAATAGCATCATAAAGCTCATAACAATTCAAAAAGGAAGCACAATAAATGAGCGAAAAAACAGCCAACCCAGCACCTCTAGGATTATTAGGATTCGGTATAACCACAGTTCTTCTTAACTTCGTCCACAACGCACAACTTGGTCCTGTAGACAGCATGATTCTGGCCATGGGGTTAGCCTATGGCGGACTCGCTCAAGTTATAACTGGCGTAATGGAATACCGAAAAGGCAACACTTTCGGCACCGTCGCATTCACCTCCTACGGTCTGTTCTGGTGGTCTTTCGTGTTATTGAATTTGTTGCCAAAACAATACTTCTTCTTTGGAATTCAATCACCATCCGACGGAGCCATGGCAGCCTACTTCTTTATGTGGGGCATCTTCACCTTCGCCATGTTCTTCGGAGCATTAAAAATCAACCGCGCATTACAATTCGTTTTCGTAAGCCTCGCAATACTCTTCTTCCTACTTGCAGCAAAATCTGCTCTTCTAGCCTACACAACACTAACACCAGCAGATTTAGAAGTTTTCACTCGCATAACCGGAGTTGAAGGTGTAATCTGCGGATTAAGTGCGGTATACACAGCGTTAGCAGAAGTGTTAAATGAAGTTTACGGAAAGACCGTTTTACCGTTATTTCCCACAAGCAAGTAAGTTAGATAGCACATCAAACATGCTTTTCTTTCAAAATGGTAGACGCCGCTTACATGTTAGGTTTTACACGTTCTGAAGGCAAAGTTTATATGCAAAATTTCGTATTTTCTGAAATCCGCACAATATTTAGAGTGATTAACATGTTGTTCAAACCAATTACGTGGGTTAAGAAGGATCCAGAGAAAAAAAATGTATTCTGGCCATCCGACGAACTTAAGAAGAAGGCTTGGGTAAGCGATGAATCAATTTACACTGAGGCAGCGAAAGACCCTGTAGCTTTTTGGGCTAATCTTGCGCGTGAAGGAATCGAATGGTTTAAGGAGTGGGATGAAACATACAGGTGGGAACCCCCATATTATAAATGGTTTATCAATGGAAAACTAAACGTTTCCTACAACGCTTTAGACAGACACGTGAAAACTTGGAGAAGAAATAAGGCAGCAATAATATGGGTGCCTGAACCGCCAGACGAGAAGGAAAGAGTTCTCACATATTTTGACCTATACCGTGAAGTCAACAAATTTGCCAATGTGCTCAAAAGTTTCGGCGTTAAAAAAGGCGACAGAGTCGGAATATACTTGCCAATGATTCCAGAAGTGCAAATAGCCATGCTTGCATGCGCCCGAATCGGAGCCATACACAGCGTAGTCTTCTCAGCATTCAGCGGCAAATCCCTACAAGAAAGAATGATTGATGCGGAAGCCAAAGTTCTCGTAACAGCGGACGGATATTACAGACGGGGAAAACAAGTAAACTTGAAGGCTGAAGCAGACAAGGGAGTTGAAGGAACTTCCATACAAAAAGTCGTGGTTGTCAAACGAATGGGCATAAATGTGAACATGGTTGAAGGCAGAGACTACTGGTGGCACGAACTAATGGAAAAAGCAGAGGATTACTGCGAACCTGAAGTCATGGACAGCGAAGATGTACTATTCATCCTTTACACAAGCGGCACAACAGGCAAACCAAAGGGAGTTGAACACCACACAGGCGGATATGCAGTACAAGCATACTGGACAGCGAAATGGGACTTCGACCTACACGATGAAGATGTTTTCTGGTGCACCGCCGACATAGGATGGGTTACCGGGCACACCTACGGTTGCTACGGTCCGTTGTTATGTGGAGCAACAATGCTGGAATATGAAGGCGCCCCAAACTATCCTCAACCAGACAGATGGTGGAGCATAATAGAAAAGTACGGCGTAACAGTGTTTTACACAGCCCCAACAGCGATAAGAATGTTCATGCAATGGGGTGAAGAATGGCCTAAAAAACACAACTTGAACAGTCTTCGCATATTAGGCACAGTGGGCGAACCAATAAACGAAGAAGCATGGCTGTGGTATTTCAACACAATTGGCGGTGGAAGATGCCCAATCATTGACACTTGGTGGCAAACAGAAACAGGCGGAACCCTAATCAACTCCTTACCAGGCATAGGCCCATTCATTCCAACAGTCGCTGGCAGAAGCTTCCCAGGCACAACTCATGACGTTTTAGACGAAACTGGAAATCCAGTCTCAATAGGTGAAGGTGGATACTTGGTGCAGAAAAGTCCGTTCGCTCCGGGGATGCTTAGAAACGTATGGAGAAACCCTGCGAGGTACAAGGAATACTTCAGCGTTTACGGCGAGAAATACTACTACACAAGTGACGGAGCGAGAAAATGGGACGAGCTTGGAAACATTCGGTTAACTGGTAGGGTTGACGATGTAATGAAAGTTGCAGGTCACAGACTTTCAACAGCTGAGTTAGAAAACGCCATAACAAGCCACGAAGCAGTTGTTGAATGCGCAGTTGTAGCTTGTCCGCATGACATAAAAGGTGAAGTGCCCGTAGCCTTTGTGACTTTAAAACCTAATGTGGAGCCTTCAGACCAGCTTAAAAAAGAGCTGACAAAGCATGTAGACGCTACAATAGGACCCACAGCCAGACCAGACAAGATAATTTTTACCAACGAACTGCCAAAAACACGAAGCGGAAAAATCATGCGCAGAATCTTAAAGGCTTTAGTTAGAGGCGAATCTATAGGCGACACTACAACCCTTATGAACCCAGAGTCGGTACAGCAACTCATGAAAAAAGTTGCTACAAAAAGTAGCGCATAAAATTTTAAACTAAGTCCAATGTTACTTTCGTGAGCCCGTCTTCAAGAGGCTCCATCCTGAAACCCTTTTTTGTGCATAAATTAATCATTCTGGAATTACCTGAAATAACATAGCCATAGACTGCTTCTAAATTCATATCCTCACCAACTTCAATTATGCAGTCAACTAGTTTCGACCCAAGACCTAACCCTTGCCATTGATCTCCAACAACAACCGCAAACTCTCCGCATTTTCTACCAGGCTCTATCATGAGTAAACCAACACCTATCACTTTCCTCTCATCCCCTTGTGTTTCTGCAACTATGGCTATTTCCCTGTCATAATCCAAGTTGCAGTATCTCGTTAAGATTTCGTGGGAAAATTCCTTAAACACTTGGAAGAATCGAAGCCGCATGGTTTCTTCCGAAAGAGAGCGATAAAATTCCCGCAGTAAAACCTCATCCTCAGGTCTTATTGGACGGAGAATAACTGGAACCCCGTTCTTTAAGGTCCATTGGATAACATATTTCCTTGGATAAGGAGCTATTACAAGATGCTCGTGAGGAGTAAATCCTTTTAAAAATTTTTCCGAGTCAATAACTATTCTAGCGTCAACTGCAACGGCGCTGCTTTCATCCAGTATTATCGGGTTAATCTCTATTTCCTTTATCTCAGGAAAATCTACAACAAGCTGAGAAAACTTGACCAAAATTTCTTCAAGAAGCTTAAAGTTCTGGCGGAACCCGCTTGCCTCTAAGAGTTTATAGATTTTAGTCCTTTCCATAAGCCGCCTTGCAAGCACTTGGTTCAGTGGAGGAAATCCTACACTTATATCTTGCATTAATTCTGTTGAAACTCCGCCCGTTCCAAAAATTATCACGGAGCCAAATTGGGGATCCTTCTTGGCACCTAGTAGAAGCTCGTATCCCCTCTTCCAAACCATGGGTTGTAAGACGACACCTCGAAATTCCGCGTCTGGATGAAATTCCTTAACCTTTTCGGCTAACTTATCGAAAAAAGTTTTAACTTCTGTTGGAGACCAAACATTAAGGATGACTCCGCCAGCTTTTGATTTGTGAACCATCTCCGGAGACAGAGCCTTCATAACCACAGGATACCCTAGATTGGAGGCTAAGGTTTCAGCCTCTTCGGGACTCTTAGCCACAACAGTCTTTATAGTTGGAATAGAATACGCTTCAAGAAAATACATAGATTCAGGCTGATTAAGAACACTTCGCCCCTCATTAAAAGCTTTTTTCAAAATCTCTTTAAGAAATGTTGGAATAGAAGATTCGACATGAATTTCCTCAGGAGTTTGGTAGAGAAGCTCTAGGTTTTTAGTGTAACTATACATGTACATAAAGGTGAAAACTGCTTCTTCCGGTGTGTTAAACGCAGGGATGCCCTCTCTTCTCAAAATTTGTCTAGCCGTTCGACATGTCCCTTCTCCTATAAATGATACTAACACAGGCTTTTTCGCTTGTTTGGAAAGTTCGATTATTGTTTTTGCTGTCGAAATGGGGTCTGCTGCTCCTTGAGGTGTGTATATGATCAAGAAACCGTCGCTATTAGGATCTGTAAAGCATATTTCCATAACTTTTCTAAACCTATCAACAGTGGCTTCCTCTAAAATGTCTATGGGGTTAATAATGTGGCAATATGAAGGCAGAGCCTTCTTTAATGAATTGACAGTTTCACTGCTTAATTGAGAAAGACGTCCGCCACGAGCTATAAGAGAATCTGTGGCCATTATGCCTGGTCCGCCAGCATTGGTGATAATTGTGAGGTTTGGACCTTTTGGATTTGATTGCATGGCTAACGCCTCGGCACAGTTGAAGAGGTCGCTTACAGCCTCTACACGAACTATGCCTGCTCGTCTAAAGGCAGCATCATAAACAGCATCTTCTCCGCATAGTGCTCCAATATGAGAGAGAGTTGCCTCCGCGCTCTCTGGGAAACGTCCAGCTTTTATCACCACTATGGGTTTAGCTCTAGCGAAACCTCTAGCTGCGCTCATAAATTTTCGCGCATCGGAGAGGCTTTCAATGTATAAAATTATACTGCGTGTCTGGGGGTCTGCTCCAAAGTAATCAATAAAGTCTCCAAAATCCACGTCCAACATCGAGCCGGTTGAAACCACAGCGCTAAAACCGATGTTAGCTTCTGAAGCCCAATCCAGCACAGAGGCACACAACGCTGCACTTTGCGAGATAAATGCTATTCTTCCAGGCATGGCCGTATTGTTGGCAAATGTAGCGTTTAGTTTTATTTGGGGCCTCATTACTCCGAGGCTGTTTGGACCTATAATACGTAGGTTATAACGTTTTTTGTGTTCAAGAATCTGTTTTTCGAGAGCTTCACCTTCTTTACCAGCTTCCTTAAAACCAGCTGATATGATTATTATCCCTGAAACTCCAGCTTTTCCACATTCCTCTACAATCTGTGGCACTGTATGTGCTGGTGTTGCAATAATTGCGAGGTCTACTTGCCACGGAATTTTTGTAATGCTGGGATATGCTGTTATGCCTTGAATGTTTGGTTTAAAGGGATTAACCGGGTAAACCACCCCGGCGTATCCTACCCCAACTAGATTTTGCATCAGTTTAGCACCAATAGAGCCTTCTTTGTCGCTGGCTCCTATGACAGCCACCCTTTTCGGATTGAAAATTTTGTCAAGGTTTTCAGTGCCCAATGTGGATGCTCCCTCCCCTACTTAAAAGAGCGCATTTATTCCTTATTAGTATATACAATAAATATTGTTTTATACGCTCCTAAAAATAGCTTACATAAACAAATCTATTCATTTTTCTAATCCCCTTGTCTTTGACAAATTTATGGGTATATTCTATTTATTGTCCTTGGGAATGGAATAGTCTCCCGCACATGCTTTAATTTACAAATCCACATGACAGTTCTCTCTATTCCCAGTCCAAAACCAGAATGCGGCACAGAACCATACCTTCTCAAATCCAAATACCATTCATAAGCCTCCCTAGGCAAGCCAAACTCTTCTATTTTCTGCTCAAGTATTTTCAAATCGTGAATACGCTCGCTACCCCCTATAATTTCGCCGTAGCCTTCAGGCGCCAACAAATCCGCACATAAGACAACTTCAGGGTTTTCGGGGTCTGGCTGCATGTAGAAAGCTTTAGCTTTCGCCGGATACCGATGGACAAAGACCGGCTTCTCAAATTTTAGGGATATGAATCTTTCATGAGGTGCTCCTAAATCTTCGCCCCACTCGATTTTATATCCTGCCTTCTGCAGCATTTCAATAGCCTCGCTATAGCTTATTCTATCAAATGGAGGCTCAACTTTTTTTAATGGTTTTAAATCTCTTTTCAAAGTTTCAAGTTCTCTTCTTCGCTTTTTCAGCACCCTTCTAACAATGTATGTTACCATTTCCTCTTGAAGATTCAGGTTATCTTCGAAATTGTAGAAAGCCATCTCGGGCTCCACCATCCAAAACTCCGTTAAATGTCTAGGGGTCTTAGATTTCTCCGCTCGGAAGGTTGGGCCAAAGCAGTAGACTTTGCCGAAAGCCGCTATGGTGGCTTCCACGTAAAGTTGCCCGCTTTGGGTTAGAAAGGCTTTGTCTCCAAAATATGGGACTTCAAATAGGGTTGCCACTCCTTCAACAGATGAGGGTGTTAGAATAGGCGAGTCTGTTAATGTGAAACCGTTCTCGTCGAGGAAGTCTCTGCATGCTTTTTCAACTTCAGCGCGTATTTTAAGTATTGCAGTTTGTCTTGGGCTTCTAATCCATAATTGTCTAAAATTCATTAGGAAGTCTACACCATGAGACTTTTTGGCTATGGGATATTCTCTCTCTGCCAAATGAACAATCTGCAAATCTCTGACTCTCACTTCGTAGCCGCCAGGGGCTCTCTTATCTTCTTTGACGACCCCTTTAATTATAATGGTTGATTCTTGCGTAAGCTTTTCTACGTCGCTAAATATTTTTTCCTCGACATCCTCCTTGTGAACAGTTGCCTGTATCATCCCGGTTCCATCTCTTATGACGAGAAACTGAACTCCACCGCTTGAACGCTTCGTGACAAGCCAGCCTTTCAATTCAACTTCTTTCTCGGTTAGGTTTCCATCTAATATTTCGTTAACACTCATCAACCAGAACCCCCTTCAAAATCTTCAAAGAATAGAAGCTACGCTTTAGAAAAGGTTTGGAATGCTTAGGCAAAGTTAAAACGTTCACCTTGCACCCTAGGCACCAAAATATCATAAGGTGCTTTATTTTTAAATGTTTTGCAATGGATGTAAGTTAATGGTATTTCGAGTGTACATAATTCTTAAATCTCGAGTTATCTGCCAATAACGTGAAGATTAATGCTTAAAAAAGAAGAAAGCTACAAGCTAAAAGCTTTGAAAATTTCAAC
>Ga0190306_1000289_pt1 | contig 18306 bp, 13 predicted proteins | sample 48700734_MG_FD_161657 | JGI IMG/M metagenome (GOLD analysis project Ga0190306, IMG submission 161657) | Hydrothermal vent sediment bacterial communities from Southern Trench, Guaymas Basin, Mexico - 4870-07-3-4_MG | ecosystem: Environmental > Aquatic > Marine > Hydrothermal vents > Sediment ... | reverse complement strand
TCCTGTAGGCGGAGAGTTTGACGATTGTCTTAAAGGGTTTATAATAAAAATAAATGCGAGTGATCCTTTTTTCTGGAAAAGGCGGAGTAGGAAAGACCACCCTGGCGGCAGCTACGGGCATTAAAATTGCCAAAAGGGGAAAACGCACCTTAGTTATGTCTTTGGACCCTGCACATAGTCTAAGTGATGCCTTTGACCTGAAACATGGCCTCATGGAGAGAAATAAAGGTAAACCTTTAAAAATTACTAAAAATCTTTATATCCAGGAACTGGATGTCCATGAGGAGTTAAAAAAACACTGGGGAGAGATCCATAAATATCTTTCGCTCCTTTTAAATGTCTCGGGGTTTGAGGAAGTATTGGCAGAAGAGTTGGCTATTTTACCAGGTATGGAAGAAGTGAGCGCCCTTTTATACCTTAACCATTATTATCGCCAAAAGACTTATGATGTGATTATTCTTGACTGTGCCCCTACGGGTGAATCTATACGTTTCGCTAGTATTCCTACAGCTTTAGAGTGGTATATGAAAAAAATTTTTAAATTGGAAAGAAGGGTAGTGAGATATATGAGGCCTTTTACGAAGCGTCTAAGCGACATTCCCTTACCAGAAGAACCTTATTTTGATGCTATTGAAAAACTCTTTCAACGCCTTGAAGGGGTAGACCGTTTGTTAACCAATCCAGAAGTTACTACCGTGAGGTTAGTTACCAACCCAGAGAGAATGGTGATAAAAGAGACACAAAGGGCTTATCTCTATTTTAATCTTTATCAAATTTGCACCGATGCAGTTATAATTAACCGGATTATCCCAGAGAATATTGAAGAATCCTTTATTTCTTCTCTTCAAAAATGGCAGAGAGAGTATATCCGTCTTGCTGAAAATTATTTTTCTCCTATTCCCATATTTCATGTATTCCTCTCTTGTAATGAAATGGTTGGTTATGAAAAACTTTCTCATTTAGCAGAGACAGTTTATGCTGAGAAAAATCCTGCTTTGATATTTTATCAACAAAAGCCTTATGAGTTTTTAAAAGAGAATAACCAATATATGTTACGCCTTTACCTACCTTTTATTACTAAAGGAGAGATCGAGCTTACTAAAAGCAATGGCGAACTTATTGTTAGGATAGGGAGTTTCAAAAGACATATTCTTTTGCCTCGGTCTTTTGCCCTTGCTCATCCAGAGAGGGCAAAGATTAAAGACAAAGTGCTTACTATCAACTTTAAAGGAGGAGAAAATGGCTGAAAAAAAGGAAAAAAAAGAAGTAATTTGTCCATTATGCCTTTTTATGAGAAGCCTTTCAGAAAAGCAAAAGCAGTATCAACAGTTTTTTGAGCATTTAAATAAGGCGAGAATAGAAGTCCTTGAGGCATTTAAATCCTTGATTGAGGGAAGGATTGAAGAGATAAAAAAGGAAAAGAAAAAAGTGGAAAAGATAAAAGTAGAAAGCTAGATGCCCAAGCAAATTTATCTTATCGATGGAAGTTCCTATATTTACCGTGCTTATCATGCCTTAACCCCTCTTTCTAATTCCCGAGGATTTCCCACTCATGCCATCTATGGCGTTACCAATATGATTTTGAAGATACTGAGAGAAAAAAAACCTGATTATATAGCGGTAGTCTTTGATGCTAAAGGCCCTACTTTCAGACATAAAGAAAGTCCTACTTACAAGGCAAATCGTCCCACTATGCCTGAAGATCTTTCTCAGCAAATACCCTACATAAAAAAAATCATCCAGGCCCTGGGTATTACTTTTTTAGAAAAAGAAGGTTATGAGGCAGATGATATTATAGCCACTTTATGTAAACAATTTGCCCATCAAGATGTAGAAATTGTTTTAGTTTCAGGAGATAAGGATTTGTGGCAATTGCTTTCTTCTAAAACAAAATTGTGGGATTCCATGCGAGATAAAATTTTGGAAGAAAGAGACATTTTGGGAAAATACAAATTACCACCCTCACGCTTAAAAGAAGTTATGGCCCTTACTGGAGACAAAATAGATAATATTCCTGGGGTGCCAAAGGTAGGAGAAAAAACCGCTATTAAGCTTATTCAAGAATTCGGTTCTTTAGACAATCTTTTAGCCAATATAGAAAAAGTCAAGTCTCGCCTATTAAGGGAAAATTTACTCCAATATAAAAATCAAGTTTTAACTAATTTAAAGTTGGTCAGCCTTGATGAACATGTTCCATTAAATCTGAGACTGCAACACTTATCTCCTCAACCAATAGATAGAGAAACTTTGATAAAATTATTTACTGAACTGGACTTCAAAAAGCTCCTGAGGGAGCTTTTACCTGAACCATCTTTAGCAGAAGTGAAATATGAGTGCGTGTTAGATAAACCAACCTTAAATAGGATGATAGAGAGGCTAAAAACCAAAAAGAGTGTTGCTTTAGAAGTCCAGACTACAGAAAGAGACCCTATCTCGTCTGAACTGGTGGGCATTTCATTTTGCTGTGAACCAGGTGAGGCTTGGTATATTCCTCTAAAGCACTTTTATCTGGGTGTGCCTTCCCAGTTACCTTTAAAAGAAGTCTTAGAAGGATTAAGAGAGATTTTAGAAGATGGAACATTCTTGAAAGTAGGACAAGAAATAAAACATACCCTTTTGGTTCTCCGAAGGTATGGGGTTGAGCTTAAGGGTGTCTATTTTGATACTATGGTAGCGGCTTATGTTTTACAACCTGGACAGACAAGTTATAATTTAGAAGAATTGGCTCAAACCTACCTGAAAGTGAGAAAGAAGAGTTATAAGGAGCTAGTATCTAAGGATCGTAAACCAATAACTTTCTCACAAGTTCCATTAGAAAAAGCTAAAAATTATGCCTGTGAAAAGATAGATATAATTTTAAGATTAAAACATATTCTAGCTGAAAAAATAGAAACCTCTTCTCAAAAAGCGTTATTTCAGAATATAGAACTACCTTTGATTCCCGTTTTAGCGGATATGCAGTGGTGGGGGGTGAAAATAGACAGTAATTACCTAAGGAGGCTTTCTAATATCTTTAGTGATAGATTGCGGAATTTAGAAAGACGCATCTTTAAGCTGGCCGGAGAAGAATTCAATATTAGTTCCCCTGCCCAATTGCGGCATATTTTGTTTGAAAAATTGAAATTACCTGTGATCAAGAAAACAAGAGGTAAAACAGGTTATTCTACAGATGCTGAAGTCTTAAATAGTCTAGCCGTTATTCATCCTTTACCTCAAGAAGTAATTAATTATAGAAATCTGATGAAGCTTAAATCGGGCTATATAGATGCCTTACCTAAAATGGTTAATCCTAAAACAGGGCGTATCCATACTTCCTATAATCAAACGGTCACGGCTACAGGACGCTTAAGTAGTAGTGAACCCAATTTACAGAATATTCCAACACGAGGGGAAGATGGAAAAAGTATTCGCTGTGCCTTTATCCCTGAGACAGGTTGGCTTTATTTAGCAGCAGATTACTCTCAGATTGAATTAAGACTTCTTGCTCATTTTTCAGATGATGTTGCTTTAATAGAGGCGTTTCACCACGGAGAGGACATTCATTCCCGCACAGCTTCTGAGATATTTCAAGTTAAACCCCAATTAGTTACACCAGATATGCGACGCCAGGCTAAAGTAATCAACTTTGGCATTATTTATGGAATGAGTCCTTATGGTCTTTCTAAAGAATTAGGTATTGATGTAGCCACAGCTAAAAAATATATTGAGGAATATTTTGCCCGTTATCCTGGAGTTAATGAATATATTGAAAATAGCCTTAATAAGGCCAGAAAAAACGGCTATGTTGAGACTTTTTTTAAGCATAAACGTTTCATTCCTCAAATAAACAGCAAAAATAGTATCCTACGTAAATTTGCTGAAAGGGTAGCGATTAATACTCCTATTCAGGGCACAGCAGCAGAAATAATAAAGTTAGCCATGATTCATCTATGGCAGGTTATTAAAGAAAGGCATTTAAAGACAAAAATGATTATGCAAGTTCATGATGAGCTTATTTTTGAACTACCTCCTCAAGAAGAGCAAACTTTAAAATCATTAGTTAAAGATATTATGGAAGGGGTAGTGAATTTAAAAGTGCCCTTAAAAGTCAACATTAAAATAGGAAAGAACTGGGCTGAGGTAAGTTAAAATGCTCTTTTATTTTTCCACAATAAATACAATTTCCCCTTTTTCGGTAAAACCCATAGTGTGCCGAATAATGGTTTTAAGATAAACAGGGTCGGTTTGGATACGTTTAATTTGTTTTTTTAATTTTTGGTTTTCAGTAACTAACCGTTGATTTTGGGCATGAATATTCTGATAGGTTTTTTGAAGGGAAATAAAATCTAAATAGCCATTTTTGCCAAATAAAAGCAAAATTATAGAAAAAACTAAAGTAATTATGATGAAAAAAAACTCTTTCCGCATAATTTTTTAATATACTATTTTTTATAAAAAGCAAGTGCATTTTAAATCCGTAATAACTTTAAAAGAAAACCCACCTGCCTGCGGGTATGTCATTGGTCATTTAAAATTATGGGCAAATCCTCCTGCTAACCGGCCCAAAGATTCCATTTTTTGTGCCTCCATTAATTGCTGTTGGGTTGATTCCAGTTCTTTGTAAACTAGTTGTAAAGAATTATTTTTTTTCTATAAGCATTTGTTTAGCCACCCGGAGTTCTTCGATTGTTTTCTTTATATCAGAATAATGTCCTTTAGGTTTGTTAAATATACTTTCTAAAATCCCGGCAATAAATCCACAAGTGAAATAACATACTGGAGAGTGCCGACGTCCATATTTTGGCTAACTAAGCAGTGACATAATAGGAAGAGATTGCTTTGGCTATTCCACCTTGTTCATTAAGACCACTCAAGTCTAATTTTCCAAATCCAAAGGCATAATACATTTGTGAAGTAGCCTGTAATTTATCTGCTATAGTTTTTAGATAATCAGAGAAAGCCTGGAGATAAACTTCTTCAGTGGTTTTGATGAATAAGCCTAATCCATCTTTTTGAGAGCAATCTGTGTTGTGGGAAAAGTCAATATCTGCTCTTCCAAAAATCCTAGTTGATTTTTAGGAGAGGATTTACTACTTCGTGTTCATATTTCACTTGACATATTAATTGCTTAGTGCTAAAGATTGAACAAGGAGGGGATAATGGCAGAAACAAAGTTAAATTTTTTAGGTTTTTTAAGTAACTTATTAGAAGGTAAATTGGTAAAGGGAATAATAAGTTTGCGTGCCTTGGATGTTAACTCAGGGAAGGTTGCTTATTCATTGGTTGTTTCAAAAGATAATATTACTGAGTTGGTTCCTGATTTTCCAGCTATGCCTGCCAATGGAGGTAAAGTAGTTTCTAGGTTTACTTTAAACAGTTCTCCTTTAGTCCCTGTAGCCGTGGTATTGAGACCTTGTGAAATAAGGGCCTTAATAGAATTGGTAAAATTAAACCAGGCCCATCTTGAAAATATCTTGATAATAGGGATGGAGTGTGGCGGTGTTTATCCTTATCAAAGTTTAATTACTAAGCAAGACATAGACAATCTGTTATCGGAATACAGAGAATCTTTGAAAAAAGGTGAAAATCCAGCAGGGATTAGGCCTGTATGTGCAGGCTGTACAGATTTTCGTCCTGGATTGGCCGATGTGATAGTTTCACAGATAGGGAGAGATCAACCAGTGCTTTTTTTTCCTACAGAAAAAGGCAAAGAGGTTGCCCAGACTTTAGGATTAACTTTAGCAGAGGAAATGATATACACCCCTGTTTCTGATGCCCTTTTGAAAAAAAGACAGGAAGAAAAAGAAAATATGGTTAAGAAAATAAAAGAAGAAATAAACGGTCTTGAAGGACTGGTTAAAATTTTTGATAACTGCATTGCTTGTCATTGTTGTTCTCATGTTTGCCCTATTTGTTATTGTAAGGATTGCTTTTTTGAATCTGCCACCTTTGATTATAGGCCTACGGATTACTATGCTGTGCTTCAGGATAAAGGCACTTTAAAATTACCTATGGATACTCTGCTGTTTCACTTAGGCAGAATGACGCATATGGCTACATCTTGTGTAGCTTGTGGGATGTGTGAAGATGTATGTCCTGTCAATATTCCTGTAGCCAGGATATTTAAGACAGTAGGCAGTGAGCTTCAGCAACTATTTGATTACCTTCCTGGTAGAGACCTGGAAGAGACATTACCGCTCACTACTTATAAACCAGAGGAATTTCAAGAAGTGGAAACATAGGAGGTAAATATGGCTGAATTTAAACCCAATATAGTGAGTTTTCTTTGTAATTGGTGTAGTTATACTGCGGCTGATTTGGCAGGGGTAAGCAGACTTAAATATCCTCCTTACATAAAAGTCATCCGGGTGATGTGTTCTAGTAGAGTGGATCCGGTATTCATTTTGAAATCTCTTTTAGATGGGGCTGATGGTGTGTTAGTTGGAGGTTGCCATCCTGGAGATTGTCACTATCAAAAGGGAAATTACTATGCCAGAAGGAAAATAGCTTTAGTTAAACAATTGTTAAAAACCCTGAAATTGGAACCTGAAAGGGTGAGACTTTCTTGGATAGGGGCATCTGAAGGTCCAAGGTTTGCCGAGGTTTGCACCGAATTTACAGAAGAAATTCAAAAATTGGGCCCTAATTCTGCTAAACAAGAAATCTTCTTGTGAGGAGGCAAGTATGGAAAGCACTGTGCTCATATATGGAACAAGCCTTGCGGGTTACAGATTGGCCTATGCTTTAGGGAAAATGGGGTATAAGAGTATTATCCTTAATAGGGGTAGTTATGTAGACCAGTATAAAAATCAAGTATTATCTCAACTACCGCTTGATTTCTGCTGGATATGCGGGGCCATGCCTCAAAGGCTTTTTATTGGCTTAGGGGCCTTGCAAGTATTTTATAATGCAGAAATTTTAGAGGTCTCTGGTGAGCCTGGAAACTTTAAAGTAAAGGTTAAAAAGAAAGACCAATATGTAAACAACTTGGCTTGCACAGAGTGTGAGGCTTGTATTGAGGCTTGTCCGGTAGAAGTCACTGAAAATGGAGAGAAAAGAAAGGCCATTTATGTTATACCCAAAATAGGCTGGGAAAACATATTTATGATTGACGACGAACATTGCACCAAGTGTGGAGAATGTGAAAAGGTATGTCCTACAGGCTGTTTAAAAATAGATAGACCCGAGGAGATATTAGAAATAAATGTAGGGGCGATTGTATTGGCTCCTGAATTTGAAGAACCTTCTCAAAAAGACCTAGCCCAGTTTGGATATGGCAAATTAGCTAATGTGGTAAAATCATGTGATTTAGCCAGAAAATCATTATTGACCAATTTTATTAAGAATTCTTTAAAGCGGCCTTCTGATGGTAAACTTCCTGAAAAGATAGCTATTGTGGTAACACCTCAATACAATCAAGGAATGGAGTATGAACCTTATAATTGTAGCATATCTGCTATTTATAGAGCATGTAAGATAAAAGAACTTTTGTCAGAAGCAGAAGTGAGTGTGTTTTTACGAGAGTTTAAAGGTGTAGGAAAGGGGCATTATCGCTGGTATAAAAAGGCGTTGGATAAAGGTATAAACATTGTTAGGGCAGAATCACTGGAAATAGAAGATGCCCCAAAAGAGAATTTGACAGTCAAATATGCATTAGGTGGACAGAAAAAAGAGTTAGAGGCAGAATTAGTTATTCTTATTACGGGTCAGAAACCACCAACTTTGATGGAAAGGCTTTCTGAGATTACTGGGATAGAAGCTGAATCACATGGATTTTGCAAAATACTGCCATTCACCTGTGCTAAAACCACTCAAGAAGGTATCTTTGCTGTAGGTGAATTTACTGGACCAAAGGGCAATCCAGAAACCATTTGGGAAGGTTATGCGGGAGCTATTGAGGTATTAAATTATTTAGCATCTCCTAATTTTTCTCCTCCATCTCCTCCTCCCTTGAGAGATGTAAGAGGCGAAGCACCAAAAATAGGGGTGTTTATTTGTTCGTGTTTTAGCAAATTTAACAATTATATAGATTTAAATGCCTTGGTGGAAAAAGTAAAATGTCTTTCTGGTGTAACTCATGTAGAGATAATAGATGCCTGTTGCACACCCCCTACTATTAAAGAAACAGCAGAAAAGATTAAGGCCTCAGGGGTAAATCGAGTAGTTTTAGCTGTTTGCACACCTTTACAGAAATTGCTTAAGTTCAGAAAGACAGTGATGATGGCAGGGCTTAATCCACTATTAGCCGAATTCCTGAGGTTAAGAGAAGATGTCATCAGAGTTCATCAAGATAAAGAAACCATGTTAGAAAAGGCCCTTGCTCTAATAGCCTCTGGTATAGAAAAGGTAAAGCGTGCTGAAGCTGCGCCACCTCCAGTAGATACATTTGATGGCAGTGCTTTGGTTATAGGGGGAGGGGTAGCAGGTATGGAAGCAGCTCTTAATCTAGCCAGAAGAAATTTTGCTGTTACTTTGGTAGAAAAAACTGATAAATTGGGTGGTTTGGTAAGAAGCATAAAGCAGGACTTAGAAGGGAATGATATTTCAGATTATGTAAATAAATTGATAAAAGAAGTCAAAGAAAATCCAAATATTACTGTTTATCTAAAGGCAGAGATAAATGATATCTATGGATATGCAGGCCATTATTATGCAGAAATTAAAGATGGAGAAAATAACCTCCATTCTATTCAGGCTGGAATAATAATGCTGGCTACCGGGGCCAAATGGTTTGAACCAAAGGGAATGTTCCTTTATGGAGAAGATGCAAGGGTCCTTACCCAGAGGGAATTAGAAGAAAAATTAGAAAAAGGTGAGATTTCAGCTAAAAAGGTGGTAATGATTCAATGTGTGGGTTCTAGAGATGAAAAACACCCTTATTGTAGCCGGATATGTTGTGCGCAAGCATTAAAAAATGCCTTGGCTCTCAGAGAAAAGGGGATTGAGGTAACCATTCTTTATAGGGATTTAAGCCTTTATGGTTTTAAGGAAGATTATTATAAGCAAGCCTTAGAAAGGGGAATAAAGTTTATTCGGTTTAATGAAAAAAGATATCCTGAGGTAAAAATTAGTAATAATCAGTTAGAGGTAGAAGTAGAAAATTTGTCTTTAAATCCCGAACTTGTAGTGCTAAGTGTAGGGATAGTGCCAGATGAAAATAATAGAAAATTGGCAGAACTTCTAGATTATAAATTAGACAAAGATGGATTTTTTGATACCGATACCAATGCATATCCTTATGAAGAAGCCATTAAAAGGATAATGAAGCCCTTTGAGCTTTCTACCAATGGTATTTTCCCTGTAGGGCTGGCCCATTCTCCTAGAGATTTATCAGAAGCAATACTTACTGCCAAAGATGCCGTAGGTAAGGCCTTAACAGTATTGCCTAAAAAGAAACTGCCAGCCCCAAATGCCATGTTTGTGTCTGCGGTTAAGGAATCAAAATGTGTGGGTTGTGGGATTTGCGTGGAGGTATGTCCATATAATGCTCGTGAAATAGATGAAGAGAAAGGTATAGCAAAGGTAAGACCATTCTTGTGTGATGCTTGTGGTGCCTGTATTGTTGCCTGTCCCAGTGAAGCAGCTTATCTCCGAAGTGCACGGGGTGAAATGATGATTGGAAGTATTGATGCCTTATTAAGGTAGGAGGGAAAAATGGAATTTACACCAAAAATTATCTACTTTCTTTGTGCTTGGTGCGGTAGTGGAGGTTCGGAGACAGCCGCTGCCTATCGGCTTAAATATCCTGAAAATGTCCGTCCTTTCAGGGTAATGTGCACAGGTGCACTAGACCCTGTCTATATTTTGAGGAGTCTTATTGAGGGGGCCGATGGCGTAGTAGTGAGCGGATGTCATCCTGGCGATTGTCATTATAATTTTGGCAATTTTAGGGGAAGAAGGAGGATTGCCATTATAAAAAAGATGCTAGATAGCTTAGGATTAGATGGTGAGCGATTGTGGTTGCGCTGGGTAGCGCATGGGGAAGGAAAAAAGATGATAGATACTGCCAAAGAATTTAATAACTATATAACCCAAAAAGGTGCAAATCCTCTAAGTAATCGTTGGGATACATAAGGAGTTTGCCATGAATACATTAGTAAAAATAGAAGAAGGAAGAAAAAAGGGAATTATTTCTTTTATGAAATCTCTTTTAGAAAAGGGCATTGTGACCCAGGCATTGGTGCCTATGCGAGTTCCCACTGGGACATCTTTTGCCTATATCCTTACTAAAGATCCTAATATTCTAGAAAATTGTGAACCCATAGCCCCTGTGATGCCTATCCAGGGGGCAAGGATAGTTTCCAAACTGACCAAAAAAGGTCCATTAAAGGGGGTTACGGCCGTTATTTTGAGACCTTGTGAATTGAGGGCCTTAAGAGAATTGGTAAAATTAAAGCAGGCTCAGCTTGATGGTTTACTGACCATTAGTTTTGACTGCCCTGGGGTCTTTCCTTTAAAGAGTTATCTTAATGGCCATAGAGAACAGATGGATGAGGTATTTTGGCAGGCTATTGATAAATGTGAACTTGAGGGAGCAAGGCCTGTTTGTTCTATATGTTACCTATTTAGCGGAGAATTGGCTGACCTAGAGATAGGCTTTGGTGGTATCACCTCTGATGCCTTTTCTCTCACTCCTCATTCAGAAATAGGAGAGAAGGCATTGCGTGAGTTAGGCTATGAAGAAGCATCTTTGGAAGGCCGAGAAGAATATTTAGCAGCATTAAGAGAAAAGAGGGAGATAAAAAGGAAAGAGTTCTTTAAGGAATTTCGCTCTCAAGTAGAAGGTCCAGAAGGGATTATGTCTGTGCTGGCTAATTGTATCAATTGCCATAACTGTATGCGAGTTTGTCCTGTATGTTTTTGTAGAGAATGTTTTTTTGATTCTGATGCTTTAAAAGTCTCTCCTGAGGATTATATGATGCGGGCCGAAAGAAAAGGTGGGTTAAGATTTATGCCTGATACCTTGCTCTTTCACCTTGGGAGGATGAATCACATGAGTCTTTGTTGTGTATCTTGTGGAATGTGTGAAGATGCCTGTCCTGTCTTTGTGCCAGTAGCCAGGCTCTTTGCTTTAGTGGCAGATGAAACCCAAAATATGTTCCATTATATTCCAGGAAGGGATTTAGAAGAGCCCATACCTTACCTTGATTATCAAGAGGAAGAACTTAAAGAGTATGAGCAGTCTTATATTGAAGAATATGCACCTTGATGTAAGATTCCATTCATCTCTCCTAGAATTTGCTCATCTCTAAACAGCCTTTGGGCAATAGCCTTAGAAGGACAGGCACAAGCACAGGATCCGCAACCCTTACAAAGGGCTTCGTTAACCCTAACTACTCCCTTTCCTTTATCAAAAGAAATGGCAGCGTAAGGACAAACACTCATACATATTTGACAACCAGTGCACTTTTCTTCATCTACGATGGCGGTGCTTGGCTCAAGTTCTACGTGTCCCCTATCAATTAAGGCCATGGCCTCTGCAGCTGCCCCTCCTGCTTGAGCAACAGTGTCAGGAATATCCTTAGGTCCTTGGCAGGCACCGGCAATAAATACACCGTCAGTAAATGTAGAAACTGGAGCTAATTTGGGATGTTTTTCTAAAAACCACCCTTCAGCAGAACACGAGATATTCAAAAGCTTTCTTATTTCCTGAGCATCCTTTTGTGGTTCTAATCCCACAGCGAGAATAACCATATCTACCGGTATCCTTTTTATCTTTCCTAGGAGTGTGTCTTCCACCACAATTACCAACTTACCCAGTTCTTTTTCTTCTTCTGACTCAAAGATATCTGTAACTTCAGCTACTTTTCCCCTCATAAAAATTGTGCCTTCATCCATGATTTTTTTATAGAATTCCTCATATCCTTTTCCTGCAGCCCTTATATCAATATAAAAATTGTATATCTGAGCGCTTGTTCTTTCTCGGACTAAGTGGGCTATCTTCATAGAATACATACAACAAACCTTTGAGCAATATACATTGTAATTTTCATCTCTTGAACCAACACAATGAATTATGCCTACTCTTCTAGGTTTTGAACCATCCCTCAAAATTACCTCTCCAGAGGTAGGTCCAGAGGCATTTAAAAGCCTTTCAACCTCCAAGGAGGTATATACATTGGGATATTTTTTATAACCATATCTGCTTATTCTGCTGGCATCAAAGGTCTTAAAACCAGTGGTTACGATAATTGTACCTACTTCAATTTCTATTTCTTGCTCTTTCTGGTCGAAATTAATAGCAAATCTCTGTGAGATTTTTTCACAGGCCTCTTTACACTTTTTCTCGCATTTATGGGTCTTAAATTCAATGCAGGTTTTGGGGTCAATGACGGCTGCTAGAGGAACTGCCTGCGGGAAGGGAATATAAATAGGCTTTCTTAAGCCAAGACCTTCATCAAATTCAGAAGGAAATTTTGGCTTTTTATAAATGCAATTTTCCACACAGGCATAACACCCAATGCATTTTTCTTCATCTACATATCTTGGTTTTTTCCTAATCTTAACCTTGAAGTTTCCTACAAATCCACTTACTTCCTTTACTTCAGAGTAAGCCATCAAATGAATGTTGGGATGGTCTTTTACAGCGGTCATTTTGGGTGTCAGGATGCAGGCAGCACAATCTAAAGTAGGAAATGTCTTATCAAATTTGGCCATGTGCCCACCTATGGAAGGTTGTTTTTCCACTAGATAGACTTTTTTCCCTGCATCGGCCAAGACCAAAGAGGCAGTTATACCAGCGATTCCTCCTCCGATTATCAAGACATCAGGATTTACTTTTACTTCCTTTGTCTCAAGAACTTCATGCTCTTTTACCCTGTTCACTGCGGCTGCAATAAGGGCCTTGGCCTTTTCCGTAGCCTCTTTAGGGTCTTCTGTTACCCAGGAAACAAGCTCTCTAATACTGACCATCTGAAAAAGAAATGGATTTAAACCGCCTTCTTGGGTGGCCTTTCTAAAAGTATGTTCATGGAGGTGGGGAGAACAAGAGGCAACGATTATTCTGTTAAGGCTCAGATTTTTAATATCTGTTTTTATCAAATTTTGACCAGGGTCAGAACACATATATTTATATTCCCTGGCTACTGCTACCCCTGGCAATTTTTCTGCAAATTTAGCCACTTCAGCCACATCCACCTTTGCAGCGATATTAATGCCACAATCACACAAATAAACACCTATTTTAATTCCCTCTTTATCCATTTAATGCCTCCTTTATTCTATGGCTTCTTCAACTAGTTCGATAATATCTTTAACTTTAAGTTTATTTTCTAAACCCGTAATCTTTACAGCATCACTAAACATAGAGAAACCTTTAGGGCCGGGTATAACAAAGATTTCTGCGCCTATAGCCACAGCCTCTTTTACCCTGCTTTCTGCCGGTCTTTCTCCTTCGGTTTCCATCTCTTCCATCCATATCCTGCCCCCACCTGCTCCACAACAAGGGCTTAAATTCCTATTTTTAGGCATCTCTATAAACCTCACCCCAAGCATTTTTAAGACATTTCTTGGAGGTTCATAAATGCCATTATATCTACCTAGATAGCAAGGATCGTGATAGGTAACACAGTAATTTAACTTGTTTTTTATTTGAAGTTTTCCTTCTTTTAAAAGTTTCTCAAGGATTTCTGTATAATGATAAACTTCATATTTGGCTCCAAACTCTGGATATTCATTTTTCAATGTATGATAAGTATGAGGGTCTGTGGTAACAATCTTTTTAAATTTGGCCTTTTCTAAAACCTTTATATTCTTTGAAACAAGCATTTCAAAAAGCCCTTCTTCCCCCACTCTCCTTACATCATTCCCGCTGTTTCTCTCCCCATCATAAAGTATCCCAAAATCTATTCCTGCTTTGTTTAAAACTCGGGCAAATCTTTTTGTATTTTCACTTATAATGGGATCATAAGAGGCAAAATCTCCCACAAACCATAGATATTCTACTTCTTCTTTTCTGGCATCTTTTATTTTGAAATCAAGTCCTTTGGTCCACTTTGCCCTCATTCTATCTGATTGTTTAAGGGAATTTCCTCTTTTAACTAAACTCATTAAGGCATCCTGAAGGCTCTTATCTACTTCTCCCTGCTCTACTAAATACCTTCTTAAATTGACCATAATAGGAATGTGTTCTATTTTTATAGGGCACCTTTCCATACAGGCAAAACAAGTCATACAAGACCATAAAGTATCCTTGCTAATAATTTCGCCTGCAAGTTTATCCTCCTTTTGTTGATTCACTGCTTCCCTTAGGTTTAAAATAAACATTCTTGGAGATAAGGGAAATCCTCCCATAGTTGCCGGACAAACCTCATAACACCTGCCACATTTTGTGCAGGCATCCAACTGGAGGAGTTCCTTTTGGGTTAAATCTTTCCAGGTAGTATACCCTGCAGATTCCCCCTCTAAGGCAGGGGGCAATACCCGCCCGGCCTGTTCATCATGAAGGGCAATGGAAAAGAAGTCTAAAATAATATGTCTTGCCTTTGAAAAGGGAATATAGCCAATAAATAAAAAGGCAGAAATGACATGAAACCACCAAAAAGGTTTATAAATTTGTTCAGAGGCAGAACTTGATACACCCAAAGCCTTCAAGAAATAAGCTGTTCCTAATCCTATAAAGGAATGGGTTTTAAGGGAGGTAGAATGCAATAAAATCCTGAAACCTTCAAGGAAAATGCCACCAAGGGCCAAAATAAATATGAATATTACAAAAAGCCAATCCTCAACCAAAAGCTTTGTTAAAGATAGATTTCCTATAATTTTATAATTCAGCCTCTTTGGTTTTATAAATGCCCGTCTTATGATTACCAAAATAATGCCCACTATTACAATTAAGGCCGCTAAATCAGTAAAATATGAAAATACACGGTAGAACCAATTATAAAGAAATTGGGCATTGGGGAAAAAATATTGAAAAAGGAGCTTATCAAACCAGATAATAAGATTTCCTATAAAAAGGAGCAGAAAACCCCAGAAAATAAATAAGTGAAATATGCCTGCATAAGTATCATTTGAAAAAATACTTGCATTTGTTAATGTCTCTTTTATTGCCTTAAAAACTCCTTTTTTAAAAAGAGTTTTAATCTCTATTTTTCTTCCTTTTTTATACTTGGCATATTTTATAAAAAATCCTGTAAAGAAAGCAGCAAGGGAGATAATAGTAAAGGCGATAAAATAAATACTGCCTCCTACCATAAAAATACCCGCCCTCTTTGTAAAATGGGCAGAATGACATTCAATGCAGTTAGGTGAGCTTTCGGTAAACACGAATTTTCCTGTCTTGGCATGACACTTTCCACAGGTAATGATTAAGTCGTCTTTTTCAGGCACGCCGATAAAACCAAACTGTTCATCCATTGAGGTCTCATCATTTATCTCAGGATTTCCACCGTGACAGTCTTGGCAATATACTCCTGCTTTTTTATGAATACTCTTTTGAAAGGCGAGTACAGGTGTGGCGTCAACTCCTAAATGACAAGTCAGACAGGTATTATTCTCTGCCTTCAATATAGAAGGAAAGATTAAAACCAGGGATAAAATAAAAATCTTTTTAATCATTTTCTAGCTTTTATTTCCTCCACCAAGGCAGGTACTATATCAAAAATATCCCCTACCACACCATAATGAGCAGTTTGGAAGATAGGGGCATTGGGGTCTGTATTTATAGCAATGATTAAACCCGCATCTTTCATGCCTTCTACATGCTCTGGAGCGCCTGAAATGCCGAGGCTGAGATAAAGCTTGGGCTTGACAGACTTACCTGACCTTCCTACGACCCTGGTTAAAGGTAACCAGCCTTGATCAACCACAGGCCTTGACGCCGCTAGAGCACCTCCCAGTGCCTGAGCAAGTTCTTCTGCTACTTCCAAGTTTTCCTGATTTTGAATCCCTCTACCCACGGCGACAAGGATATTTTCCTTTGTAATATCAATATCTTCTACCTCAGGAATGATAAATCTTTCAAATTTGATTTTTTCCTCTATTTCTGATAGAGAAAGCTCTTCCACCTCTTTTGTCCCTTCTACTTTCCCCTTTTCTGCAGGATAAGAACCTGGCAAAACAAGACACACCCCTTTATTATCCTTGATTTTAACATCTGCCAGAATTTTCCCACCACATATAAGAGAAGTAGCCATTAAATGGCCGTTTTCTGCTTTTACATTCTTGCAGAAGGCCACCATGGGAAAATTTAACTTTAAGGCAACAAAGCCTGCTAAATCCATGCCTATGCTGGTGTGACCAAATAAAATAAGCTCAGGTGCTCTATCTTTTAACACTTGAAACAGGATATTTTGATAAATAAAAGGAGAAACCCCTTCTAATTTTTCATTATCTAAGAGCAATACCTTATCTGCCAAACCAAACTGAGGGACAAATTCTTTTACACCCTTCCCAGCAAGCAATACATGCAAATCACCACCAGTTTTTTCTTTTATTTCCTGAGCCAACCCCAAAATTTCAAATGAGATTTCTTTCACCTCTCCTTGATAAACTTCAGGAAAAACAAATATCTTCATTTTCTCCTCCTTTTATAGAAGGCCCTTGTTTTGAAGGGCTTCAGCAATCTTCTTTGCTACTTCTTCTGGTTCTCCTTCTATCATCTCGGCTCCTTTACCCACTTCTGGCACATACATCTTTTCTATCTCTATACCTGTTTCTACTTTAATTTCAGGGGCATCTATTTCTTCTATTTGAGCCGACTTCATAGCTGCCCGAATCTTGGCCACAGGTACATACCGAGGCGGTTTCTCGGCGGCCATCACTCCTAGTACCGCAGGGAGTTCAACCTTATACTCACCATAGACACCACCAGGAAATTCTTTATTTACACAAAGGCTGCCATCTTCTTTTTTATATTTGGAGACAAGACCAATGTATGGAAGACTGAGATTTGTAGCCAAAAAGATGCCTGTCTGACCATCCAGGTCAGTTATCGCTTCACAGCCTGTGAGGATCAAATCATATTGCATATCTTTAATCATTTCAGTCAGAATAGAGGCATAAAGATGGGAATCCAGTTCTTCAAAATCCCCCATAATTTTAATAAGTCTATCTACTCCTTTTGCCGCAGCAGCATATAAGACATCGTCTACTTCCCCTATATCTGGAGCGATGACTGTCACTTCACCACCATATTTTTCTTTTAAGATAACGGCCTCTTCAATAGCATGGTCATCTGCCTCATTAATAGTAAATCTCAAAAAAGAGGTATCAAGCCGCTTACCACTCTCATCTATCTCCAACTCCTCCACAAGATCTGGGACCATTTTTATAGGGACAATTATTTTCATCTTAACCTCCTATGGCTTCTAATAAAATTTCTGAAATATCCATTACCCTTATTTTTCCTTCTAGATTAAGCACCTTAACTGCATCCTCAAACATGGTAATATCTATGGGGCAAGCCACAGCAAGCACTTCTGCCCCTGTGGCCACTGCCTCTTTCACCCTTTTTTCAGCCGGTCTTTCCTTTATGTATTCCTTGCTAAAGCTATCAAGCCATACCCCACCACCGCCACCACCACAACATAAGGCATCTTCTTTTGTTCTTGGCATTTCTATTAATTTCAGACCATTTATAGACTTTAAAATCTCCCTAGGAGCATCAAAGACCTTATTTCTCCTGCCTAAATAACAGGGGTCATGATAAGTTACCTTATAAGGAAATTCATTTTGAAAAAGAGCTTCTAAATCATCCAATCTTTGAGAAAGATATTGCGTATGATGTAACACTTTATACCTATAGCCAAATTTTGGATATTCATTAATAAGGGCATTATAGGCATGAGGATCAGGGGTAACTATTATATCAAAGTTGTATTTCTTAAGTTGTTTAGCATTATGTTCAATTAGCATTTCAAACAAGCCAAATTCTCCTGCTAATCTCTTTGAGTCACCGATGCATTTTTCATCAGGGCCAATAATACCAAAATCTACATTTAGTTTATGAAGTATTTTAGCCAGAGAAATGATAATATTTTTTGCCCTCTGGTGATAAGCACAAAAACACTCAGGAATTAAAAGGACGTTTACGGGTTTTTTATCCTTTTGCAAAATTTTTACTGGAACTCCTGTTTCCTTAACCCAATTAATCCTCTTCCTGGGAGATTCTCCAAAGGGATTTCCATATCTGGCTACATTTTCAAGTGCCTTCTGAAGTTCAGATGGAACTCCCTTTTCATAAAGCATGGCTGTTTCTCTTAAGACAGGAATCATAATATCTGTCAAAGGAATTTTTGCTGGGCATCTCACAGTACAGGTATAACATGAGGTGCAAAGCCAGATTCCGTGCCCGCTTAAAATTTCATCAAAATCTCCACCCCTCAT
>Ga0190306_1000286_pt1 | contig 18414 bp, 16 predicted proteins | sample 48700734_MG_FD_161657 | JGI IMG/M metagenome (GOLD analysis project Ga0190306, IMG submission 161657) | Hydrothermal vent sediment bacterial communities from Southern Trench, Guaymas Basin, Mexico - 4870-07-3-4_MG | ecosystem: Environmental > Aquatic > Marine > Hydrothermal vents > Sediment ... | reverse complement strand
GGATAGTGGAGGTCTGGCGTGATGAGCGTGAGAGGTTCGAGATGCTGATGCGGAATTGCGGTGTTGGTGCTGAGGTGACGAAGATAGGGGAAACGAAGGATGAGGATGTGGTTATAATAAGAGACGGAGGTAAGAAGCTGATAGAGGAGCCACTGGCGGAACTGCGAGCGATATGGCGAGGTGAAGGTGAAAGGGGGATAGAGTGAGGGGGGTGGATGTATTTCGCAGTTTACATTTCATTCATCTGATATATCTGATGCTCTGATGCTGAACCGATCAATTCTCTCAATGCTACTAATTTTTTCAAGTTGTCTTACTTTCCAATTTAATATTACGGTAGTTTTAAATAACTCTATTTTTAAGTTAAGACCAAGAGAGGTGAATATGATACATGGAGTTAAAAATAAAAATAGACGGCGTTGAAATCGAATTGCAGGAATACAATGTTAATGAATTAAAGGAATTGATAGATCAATTGAGGCTACATAAAACAGCTAAAAAATCGTTGTGCAACAAACTCGATGATTGGCTAATAAAAAACGAGAGAATGTCTTTTAAAAACATCACAGAGGCTATCATACAATTATCTCGTTGGTGTAATACCGAAGGAAAAGGATATGAGGGGAGAAAATCTACAGCAATTGAAATCAGCGAACTTCTATTCAATAAGATATTGCCGCGTTTAGATTAGTTTATCGCCCATACCCCTAACCCATGAGGAACAAAATGATGGTGCAAGGCGACAGGCATAACTTTTACCCTCAAAACTCGAGGAACGCTTCAGTGTGCAATCTGACTTTTTCTCTATCTTTAAAAACTGGTTTGGTCTTTGTTTCGAGAAAATGCGGGCACATGTGAGTTGTATCCTATTTTCATAAAATTTTTATCCCTTCTCTAAGACTCGAGCTTCGGTATTATAACCTTAAAATCCTGTAAAGGCACGATTCTTGCTATATCCTTCAGCTTATTGTAAGGGTCTTGCACAATGATTAGTTTGGGTTTACTAAGCGCATAATTTACAACATAGAGATAATAATTGTCTCTATTCTCAGAAGCAACTCGCCATTCATTCGATGACATCTCAATCTCGCCTTCTGCTTTAAATGATTTCACCTCGATAAGCCTTTTCGCTTCTTGTGAAGTGCTGAGTATGTCGTATCCCAAGAATCTTGTAGACACATCCTCAGGATGCCTACCATTCTTCCGCTCATATTCCATAACGAACCTCATACCAGCAAGTTCCACTGCTCTCCGAAGCTCTGGGTCTCCTTTTTCTTCGCCATCCAAATCTTTAGGTTTTAAAACAATGCCACAGCCTATCGGACCGCACAACTTCCAGGAGATGCTTCTCGCCCTCTCTAAATTGTTTGATAATTGCTGATACTCTTTTCTAAGCTCTTTTATCTTATCGCTCAGTGCTGGAACCAGGTAATTCTGTCCTTTTGCCTTTGCGTCCTTTATCTTCTCGTTTTCGATTATTATTCTCCAATCAAATTCGGCTGTTAGCAATTTCCTTTCCAGTTCAATATCTCTTTGATGTTTTCCGTTGACATAGCCTTCGATGTCTTTAATCGCTGTCGCAATATCGTCTTCGGCTGGAACGCCCGATAGCGATACACCAATATTCCCGTTATAGCTATGGTTATCGTTTAAAGACGCAAAATCCCAGATTCTTATAGCATCAAAGACCTCAATCCCGCTTTCTGTTTTATATATGAGTATAGGTTCAGCATAGATTTCATTTTCTAAGCCGTCAAAAAACCTCAAGATGTAAGGGAATATTACACCTTCCTCTTCTCCTTTCAAAAGGGCTACTGGCTCAAAACCCATTGTTGTGCGTAATGCCGATTCCAATGCGGGGTTCCCCAACGCAATAAACGACCCTTTCTTCTTTGCTTTTCTATCGAATGTTCCTATAAATTCATAAAACTTATCCTCATACCTTGGCAGAGTTCCTGCACAGCTAATATCCTTAAGTCGTGTCGCAGGCTTCATGTAGATGGCGTATGTTCCGTCACCCTTTGGCGCATAGTCACCATATTCTCCAAGCGATAAATAACTCAAGAGAAAACGCTCAATATCAAATTCCCCTACTCTCTCTGTCATATCCCGTGATAAACTCGAAATCTCGGATAAATCAAACCTCTCACTGACAAGGAAATCCTCTATCTCTTTCAAAAGATTCAATTTTCTATCCAATAACTCCTCTACCTTCTCTACAGCTTCTGCATCGCTCATAATCCTCGATATTTTGAACAATTCCATTATTTCACTCTCGGAAATCAATGCACCTACAACATCAACCGCTCTATCACCGAATATCGCCCTTATCTCCTCTATTTTCTCTAATAACTTATCCAGAACCTTGTTATCTATGGGAAAAGCCGTCTTGTAATTATAAACATACACCTTTTTCTCTTGACCATACCGGTAAACCCGCCCGATTCGCTGCTCCAACCGATTAGGATTCCATGGCAGTTCGTAATTTATCACGATATTCGCAAATTGGAGGTTAAGACCTTCCCCTGCGGCTTCCGTGCCAAGCAAAATATCGGCTCTTTCTCGGAATAAATCTCTTTGTTGCTCTTTCTCTATGATGTCCATCCCACCGTGTATCTGAGCGATAATAAAACCTTCTTCTTCCAGTAATTTCTTCAGATAGGATAGGGTGTCTTTAAACTCCGTGAACACTATTATCTTGTCTTCAGAGCGTTCCTTTTTTATCACTCTAAAAAGCTCTAATAATCTCCTGCTCTTGCTATCTCTGCCCTCCTTAACGAGCTTCTCTCCCATCTCTATCAACTCATCCAATTCTCTTAGTTCCTCCTTTATCTCATCACCGAGAGAAGCAGTAGCCGCAAGCAAAATTTCTTCTGCTTTTTCTCTTGCCTCATCATTACTCTGGTCCAGCGCATCGAAAAAATCCTCTTCCGCATACCCAACTTCAAAATCCACGTAAGGCTCTAAAATCCTCTTCTTTCTCTTCTTCAGCGACTCTACACCGGCATGGAGTGATGATGCTACCCTTCTATGAAGGATATATAGTGCAAGGATTGCAGTTGTTTTCTTCCGTTCCTCCGCTTTCCGATAGTATCGGTTCACATAATCGCCCACGGCATCATAAAATTCTTTCTCTTCTTCTGTATATGTGACGTCAACAGTTACAGGCTTCGCCCTGCTCGGAAAGATTCTATTGCCCTCGAAGTCCGTAATTTCTTCCTTTAAACGTCTTATCATCATCGGCTCTAAGTACCTCTTAAGTTCATAAACGTCTTCTTTCGGCTCGAATCTGTTGTCAATGAGCTTCAAAAGCGCAAGGAAGTTCTCGATCTTACCATCATGCGGCGTTGCCGTTACTAAAATCATGTGTTGTGTTCTCTCACTCAATAATTTACCGAGATTATATCTCAGTGTTTCGGGTCTCAATTTGTGCGCTTCGTCAATAACTATCAAATCCCATTTTGAATCTCTGAGAATCTCCAACTTCTCTTCTTTTCTACCGTAATCCATCGAGATAATTACTTTTTCCTTCTCCTTGAATGGATTTCCTTCTATGCGTCCACGGATTATCTCAAATTCTTCCTCAAATTTTTCTTTTATCTCTTCTTCCCATTGTATCTGCAAACCCGCAGGACACACGATTAAAATTCGCCTGATTCTATTTCTTAGAAGGAGTTCTTTCATGACCAGGCCAACGATGATTGTCTTTCCCAATCCAACGTCATCTGCTATTAATATCCTCAGCCTGCTTTCTAAGCCGCTACGTGGTCTGAGCATGTCCATCATCTTTACAAAAGCCTCAATTTGATGGCAATGGGTCAATCTTTCCAACTGCAACTACCGATGCTGGGTCGAATATATGCTTGAGATGCAGTCTGTAAGCATCAACCGCGAGTTTTAATTTTAAGGCAGGGTCAAATTTACCATTTTCTATCCGAGCTTCTATCTCTCCTAATGTTATCATATATGTCGCTATTTCCCGTTATACTTTGTTTTTATATATTTTATCTTACATATCAACAAATATATTCAACAAATATATTATAGGTGACGAAAGGGAAGGGACAAACGATGCACGAAATAATCGAGGCGAAATTCAGGAACCCTGAAGAGGCGATTGTAGATAGAGTGCTCTTACTTTACTTAATAAAAAAGGCAGAAGAAAAAGGGAGAATATGGGGTATAACCAAATTAATGAAGCTTGCGTTCTTTGCTGAACGTGAGATGGTAAAGGATAGGGTGAAGGGGTTCAATTATAACTTCTACCGGTGGCATTTGGGTCCTTTCACACCAGAAATTTACGAAGATTTAGAATATCTGATAGAAAATGAACTGGTTACTGAGCGAGAGGGGATTGAAACAACAAACCAGGGAGAAGAGATTTTAAGGGAATTGGAAGATTTGTTAAAAGAAAACAAAGATGTGTTAGAATACATAGAGAAGTTGATGGGGAAATATGCAAGTAAAGGGACAGGCGAACTCATGGAGTCGGCTTATGAAACCGAAGTAGAAATAAAGCCGTTTAAAATAAAAGCGAAGGTAAGAGATGTTCCTATTGGCTATGACCTTGTGACAAAGCTTGGCGAAACAGAGGCAAGAGAAGCATTTGAGATTAACGATGCGTGGTTAGAAACCCTGGACATCCTTCTTGATAAGCGGGCATACGAGTCTTTAAAGGAAGCAATGGAATCTGCGAGAACAAAACCGTCAAAGAGGGTTGTTATAAGTAAACTATGAGATGTTTCTTACCGGGACACTTAGAGGTAAGAGGAAAATAAGGTTCATGGGAAAGAAATTACGAATAACGTTTGCAATTTGCGAGGAATGTAGAAGACTTGGGCATAAGGGTTTTAATAATTGCGTGGATTGTGAGCATATACCAGACAATGCGGTCAAGATTTTTGATGTATTCTTCAGGGGGAGGGGTTATTGACTCTTCCTCCCGAAATCGCCAATAGAAACCTGCCCCTCCTCTGGTGTTATATGAGAATCCAGAATCCGCTGTGCAACCTGCCTTTCCACATCACTTGAATCCAGATATAAAAAAGCACGAAGCACATTCCTTACCTCTGAAGGTCCATAAGGCAAATTCGCTATTACCGATTCCACCTCTCTCAGCCCTCCTTTCTCAAAAGCGTACATCACTTGATGAACTGCATCTATTAATGTTCTTACTTCTCCTACTTTTTCTCTCTCCCTGTATGATAAAACCTTCACCCCCTTCGCCTTCCCAGACTTTACCGCATCTATCAGCCCCTTTTTCTCCATGTCTTTCAAATCAATATCCAAACTCTTCGCTATCAAATTCGCAGTGTCATAAGGCATCTGCTTCAAATTGTTGAGCCTGTTATAAACATAGAATGCCGTAGCACCGTCCAATTCCGTATCGCCTACAAACCGTTCCAGAATAAATTGAGCTACGTATCTCTGCACCAATTTCAATATGTCTTTTACTTTCAACTCGCCCGTATAGCTCTTTATTTCTGAATATTGCGTCAGTATATCAAGCGATGCGCCCATCGCCGCAACCGTCAAATCAGCACCACGCAAGCCATAATCCCAAAACTCTTGCAGCCTTTTCTTTAAATGTCTCTCCATTTCTTCCTGTATTTCTTCTATGTAGCCTGTTTTGTCCTCTTTCCTCTTCCTTGCTACTACGACTATGGATGACTGAAATGACTCTTTTCCTACATTTGCTATATTCAAACTCTCTGTATGTATTGGCCAGGTTGCAGCAATTCTAAAGTTAGCCTTTCTTAACGCCTTTACAACGAAATCCCATGCATCTACACTGCTATGAGCGAAGAACATGACCAAAATACCTTCTTCTGTTAGCATCCCATTTAATTTCTTGCAAGCAATTCTGAAAAGCTTTTCAAAATATTCTTTTGTTCGATTTCCGCCCACGGACAAATCCTCTGCTCTTTCTATCTCTGGGGGGTTGAACTCTTTTAATGCTCGCTTCTCCCACATATAGAAGAACTCGCTCAGTTCTGCGTATTGAGCATCATCGAAGTAAGGCGGGTCTGTAACTATAATGTCATATTTTCCATTTAGTCCTGTGATTGATTCATTGAAGTTATTTATTCTTTTTACGGGTTTTAACTTTTCAGCAGAGTATTTTAGAGATTTATCTATGGCATTAATTATTCTTATAAGCGTTCCAGATCCATGGACAAAAGGGTTAACTTCGGTATGGTCCCACATAATTGGTATTCCTCTTGATGCTAAAACATCCATCATCTTCTCTACTGTTCTGCCCCAGCTTACGGCCCTACAATTGTAATTAATATGTTTTCCCAAAACAAAAACCAAATATGTAGCAACAGCTTTTGCATATTCTTCGTCTTTCTCTTCTCTTAATCTCTCAACATACCCCCTGATTAGCTTGATTAGTGTAGCAAAAAGCAATTTCTGACGAGAATTTAATAAGCGATGCTAATTCTTCAAATAAAGTTTAGCCCAAATTCCTCCTCTATTGTCGTCTGGCATTTCTTCTAATGGCGTTAAATCTTCTCTGAGAAACTCATCCCACTCATCCTCAAGAACTTTCCTCGCTCTTTCAACAGCCATCAAATCCTCATCATTAGGCAAATCATACTCTTTTCCTTTTTTATTATTCAAAACAACAGCCAGGAGCATCTCCTCTTCATTATCAAACATCTCCTTCCTGATATGCTCATTTGGAATCACAGCACCGCATTTCAAACATCTTCCTTTTCCTCTGCTCATTGTTCCTTCTGGCGCTTTTTCTCCGCTTTTTATTTCTAATCTCAACTCATTGCCTTCTACTATCGGCTCTAAAAACAATTTCTTCTTTTCCTTCCGAACCAACCACCACTGCCCCACTAAAGGATTCTTAAATCCACACTGAGGGCATGAAGCAACCCAGGACCAGATATAAGCCGCAACATCCTTCCCATCGTGTTTGGGATAAAACACCTCCAGCTCCTCTTTCGCTCTTTCAAAAATCCATTTCAATCCTTTCTCTACATCCTTCAACAACTCCTCACCATATTTTGGATATTCCAGAGTAGCCCTCAAGATAAGATAAGCAACAGGATTGTAATCATTGGCAACGGCATTGCATCCAACTCTTAACGCCTCGAAAGGAATGGAGCCACCACCTGCAAAGGGGTCGAAAACTGTTGGTGTTTCGGTGCCCCAAACTTCCCTGTATTTTTCCCGTAAATAATCTAAATCAACACCGAGCTCGTCTAAATTGTAGTTATGAGCCCTCTTATCTTTCCCAAGCCCTACCAATCTCTTAAATTCTTGAACATCGAAATCTTCGGGAAGCAAAGCGCCCAGAACCGCCGCCCTTGATGCTACTAACGGTTTTCTCGTCCACCAGTAATGGAGTTCAAAAGTAGGTGCTCTCCCCTTCTTCTCCTTCTTCGCCTCTTCACTTATCTCCTCTACGGGCAGTATTCTCTCGATTAAAGTCCTTTTACTATCATTCATAGTCCACCTTATGTTTAGGAAGGTTAATATAATGTAAGTGCTTTATAATATTGAAAGTGCATATTTGAGGATGGTGAGGATAATGGCTGGAAGGGAGGAAATCAAAAAAGTGCGGTTTAAGTATAACATACCCAGTGATTACCAGATAATTTATGCAAATGGAGTGTATGGAGGTATAACTCCTCGGGGAGAATTGCACTGCAATTTCTTCTTTGAACATTCCGGTATTCCAGAAGCAGAGGATGCGGAATTGATGAAAGATGGTAAAGTGAAGATGAAAGAAAAGGAGTTAGAAGAAGTGATTATTAACCGCGACTTAAGAGTAGGTATTGTCTTATCTCCAGAACAGGCACTAAGTATAGCCAACTGGATGTTGGATAAGATAAAATCTTTTGAATCCAGAAAAATCCATGAGGAAGGAGGTGCAAAGAATGAGTGAACAATATATAGCCAATGAGTTTAGTGCAAATCCACCAGCATCTCCGTTTTTCGAAAGACATTATCGGTTATCAGCAAATGAGCATAGACCAGAACACTATGGAAAGCAAGATTTTGTATTTAATGAAAAAGAGTTTTCAAATTTCATCGATGAATTTAAAAAAAGACGCTTTTCGATCCGAATTTTTCCCACTAAACAGACCGCCTCTGAAAAGGTATTAGACGAACATCTTCCACTTGAATTATTCAAACAGGGTAAGATATCTTCAGGTAAAATGGCAGAATTACTTGGGCTGCATTACGAGGAGTTATTGGAAAAACTAATAACCCAAAGAATTCCATTAAATTTCGGACCTTCAAATTTAGAAGAGGCTGAAAAGGAATTAGAAGTGCTAAGGAAATATAAATATAAGAAATAGAAGGAAGGAGAAACATGGTAATACTAAACAACTCTTCTTTTTCAGCCCTTACCCATGCAAGATGTATTCTGTTGTTGTCCAAGATGTTTAGAAATGTGTATATCCCCAAAGCAGTAGAGGAAGAATTTAAGAAAATGAATAAGCCAATTCCTAGTTTTATAGAGGTTCGAGAATTGAACGAAGAACAAAAAGAGAGAGAGTCAAAAATGAGAACGAGATTGCATAGAGGGGAACGAGAAGCTATAATTTTGGCTGAAGATTTAGATGACCTTTTGATTATTGATGATAGAGCTGCGAGAAACGAGTGTAAGAGGAGGGATTTGGACATTACTGGAAGTTTCGGGGTCATAAGAGAAGCATATTCTGATTGCCTTTTAACTCGTGCCGAATTAGAAAGAGCAGTTAAACTGTTAAAACGCAATCTTTATTACAAGGAGTGGCTTTGTGATTATGTGTTAGCTGCAAAAAAGACTCATAACCTTCGCTCTATCTCCTCAGATACACCGCTTTAAAAGCAGAAGCACCTTTAGTTTTATATGTGAGAATTTTCCATGCCCAGAAAGAAGTTTCCTCATCGCTCAACGAATAAAGAATTTCAAGTGCTTCCTCTATTCTCTGCCTTTCTCTTATACTCGTCGCTAATTTCATAGCCACCAGGACACGCATTGCATCTTCTGTGCTCAACCTCGTTTCTTCTCCCTTTTGCGAAACATTTTTGGTCAAATTTTTCTTTAAAGTTTGTTGCGAAGCATTTTGATCAAACTTTCTTAAAGTTTGTTGCGAAAGCCTCTCAACGAACATTTTAATCATCTCAGCACGCCACGGGAAAACTATGGCTATTGGTTTCACGAATAAACCACTTACGCTGTCAACATGTTCAAGAAGCTGGATGCTATTGGTTTTCTCTCGCTGTCTTAAGGAATAGTAAACTTTGTTCTTGTTGAGCATTTTTCTCTCACATTCAACTCTCTTTCCTCAATTTCGCCTTAAAACTCATCTCGCCCTTAAAAATCTCAAAAGAACGCAAAGTTTCCACTTCATCCTCAGAAAGCTCAAAGCCATTCTCATATTTCAAGTCTATGCCTACCTCGACAGGCTGTTGAACAATATTCGATAGCTCATGTAAAACATCGGTGAGCTTGCTCATATCTCTTATCTCTGCGTTATTTATTCTGAGTTCCATGTTCTCACCCTTCATCTGGGCGCTTACCTTTAGGTCTGTAACGCCGATAGTCAAAAGTGTCAGTTTTGTCCCTATGGATTGTAAAGATTGCGAGTTCTTCAATTTGAAATTCAAATTCTCTATTATAGCTCCTGCATGCTCACTCAAACTCTCGAAATCCTCTACTGTTACCGTAGAAGGAACTCTCTCATCTCCCCCTGCCCCGAATCCACCACCTCCCCCTCTATCTCTAATCACTGTCTCTCCCACTTTTTTCAACTTCTTTTCAATCTCTTCCGCTTTATCTTTTAGAATCAAATAATGAGCATCTTTAGGTCCTTCTTCCAATCGCCTGCCGAAATAGAAATTGCTCCCCACACGTTTATAATTCTCAATGTTTATTTGTTCCAGGTCACCTATGCCTCCAATATATACCGCAAACAATCCTTTTTCCACACCCTCATTTACCGAATCAGCCAGTACCTGCTTGTTCTTCGGTAAAGGATATGAAGGAGCCTCCTGGAACACTTCGAATATCTCTTTGAATGTCTTTTCTTCTTTGAGGACTTCGTCCTTGATGTATTCAGGATCTAACTTCTCTACTATTTTCCTTGCTTTGTCCCTTAATGCGATATAAACTTTCTCAGGGAGATTCTTCGCACCTTTGTAGCCCTCTTGCACCGTAACATGTTTAACTTCCGTTTTAAATGGGTAATATATTAGGGAATAACAAAGTTCAATGACGGTGTTCAAGTTGCTATCAGCCTCTTTCAGGTCCTCCTCCAGTCTCTTCCTATATGTTTTCAACTCGCTTTTACTACTTGCGGAACTTTTTATCTCTTTTATCGCCAGAAATTTCTTCGCTCCCTCTGCCATCCTTTCAACTCTATCTTTCCTCGGAACCAGAACGAACATCAAGTTCTGCCTGGTTCTGTAAGAAGTGCCCTCCTTCACGATAATGTCTCGCACTTTCTCAGGCGCACTTTCCTCCGATTCTGATGCGGAAATGTTATCATAATCGCAAACAACCAATGTTGGCTTTACAGGATTCCTCACATCTTCCTCCCATATCCTCACGTCAAAGATGTCAGTTCTGAACATGCTTCGTAATCTCTTTTTTATCTCCTCTCGCACTTCGGGCTTGGAAATCCTGCTTTTTGCATCGTAAATAATCTTGTTAACGTTTGGCTCAACATCAAAATACCATTTTCCCGCTTTCTCGTAGATATACCAGAGCCCTTCTGGTTTGTCAAGGTTCTCAACCACTTTCTCAATGTCTGCGGGGTAAAGAAACAGAGGAACAGAGGCTGCAAGTGCTAAATCTTTGATTGTGCCGCCCTTGCTAAGTTCTTTTGTCGCTCCTATCAAGGTATATAAATAAATCGAAGTTGCAACTCTCACATTTCCGCCAAACTGAATCTGTGCGTCCATGCTTTGAGCTCTTCCGCTTCCCTCTTCATTCACTATATCTGTTCTTATCACATTTTGAAACTCACCTCTTCCTATTTTGTTCGTCAGCTCCTGAAAAACGCCGTTATCTAAAAGGTCATTGATACCTGGTGTAATGACTATATCAGAGCTGAGTTTGTCTCTATTCTGATATACGCTCTTCAACACATGTGCTAAAAGACGCAAAACACCACGAGTCTTTTGAAAGTCGCTTATGGTCGAGACACGCTCATATAAAATGTCTATAAACAGGGGATGAAAGGGATAAGCACGTGCTAATTTCTCATAGTATGTCGGCGAGTTTATCCCCTCTGGCAGAAATTCCGAATAAGAGGCGTAAAACTCCTGAAGCTCCTCAGCAACTCGCTTCGCAACGCCTCCATCTACGCTTACAAATAACCTCCTTCTCGCAATCTCATATATGTCCTCTTTTCTCAGGGGGACAGCAAAAGCTGATTCACGCCCACTTACTGATTTAACAACGTTTTTATATTCCTCTAATAATTCCGCTTCCTTCATATATGCAGGCTCTTCACCCGGCAATGTGATTATCAACATGTCATTCTCTGTGTTTGCAACGACTTCAGTAATTGTATGCAGGAAAGAAACAGTAATTTCTGCTAAGGTTGTCCCACCAACCTCAAACTCTTCACCACGTGCGTCCTTCAAATAATTCACCAGTTCATCAATTAATATCAGAACAGGCTTACCAGCACTCTCTATCATCTGTCTTAGCACTGCATCCGTTGGTCTTCGCATTCTTTTATCATATTCTTCAACAAGCTCATAGCATCCTAATTGCTTACCTATCTCGCCCCATAACGTCTTTATTTCTCCTAAGGAACTCAAACTGTGACAATCAATTGCAACAACAGCCACTTCAGGCACTTCCTGAAGTCCAAGTTCTTTTAAAATTTCTTTGACCTGTGGTTTATCCGCTATACTCTCCCCGTTCTTAAACAGATGATATAATCCAACAAGGGTATGGGTTTTACCACCGCCGAATGTTGTGTCAATTACCAGTAGAGGTCTGGCTCCACCTTTTCCCAACCTGTTCAAAACATCATTAAATATCCCTTTCAAATTCTGTGTCATGTATGTCAGGTTAAAGAAAGTATCCGGGTCCTGGTAAATTCTATCTGCTTTTCCCTCGAGAAAGGAAAAGAAACTCACTGCAAAGGAGTTCTCGCTTATCCTCCCCTCGATTATATCTTTGTGCGGAACTACCAATCCGTTTTCAAAAGCCTCTTTTAGTCTCATTTTCTCCTGCTCAAATCAACCCCCTCTCCTTCATGCTAACATATTTACCATCGCCAATAATAATATGATCGTTCACCTTAATACCAATAACATCACCAGCATTCACCACCCTTTTCGTTACTGCAATATCCTCGTTACTCGGTGTAGGGTCGCCTGAAGGATGGTTGTGCGCGAGAATTACAACGGCGGCATTTTTTGCTATCGCTGCCTTAAATATTTCTCTTGATTCAACAATACTTGCATTCAATGAACCCACAGAAACTTTAACTTCGTTACCAATCAACTTATTTCGTGTGTCAAGACAGAGAACAAAGAAATGTTCCTTATCAAGATACCTGAGTTTTGGCATCAAGAACTCCGCAGCATCCTTTGGTGATGATATCCTAATATTATCCTGTAAATAGTTTATCCGCTTCGATAGTTCAAAAGCAGCTTTTATCTGTGCTGCTTTGGCAAATCCCAAGCCCTTAATCTTGCTTAATTCATTCATATCTGCCGAAACTATCGCTTTTAAATTTCCGTTGAAATGGTTAAGGAGTTTATTCGCCAAATCAATCGCCGTACCGCCTTTCATTCCTGTTCTAAGAATAATTGCAAGCAGTTCAGCGTTGCTCAACGCCTCAGCGCCATACTTCGCTAACCTCTCGCGTGGTCGCTCTTCCTGAGGCATATCTCTTATCTTTATTTTATACTCGTTCATTTTTCCAAAACTTTTTAACTTTTCTCTCCGAGAGAATCGGTTTGTGGTATAGCAGGGTGCAGTGAGAGCACAACTCTCTTCTGCTATGCCATATAACTGTTTATAGAGAGAGCATAAAAAAGGTATTTCAGTAGATAAGAAAGTTTCGATGCAAAGTTACATCAGCGACTGGTGAATCAACGAAATGACTTCTTGCATAAACTATCACGGTACTATGTGAATAACTATGACCTGATAGTGATAGAGGATTTAAATATAAAAGGAATGAAAGAATCATCGTAATCACCTCAGAATTTAATTTTATAGTAGTAGTTTCGGAAGTACTGAAGATGAAGCCGAAACACGAAACAGGATAAAACTTATATAATAGAAATGCAAAACAGATAAACATGAGGATAGGCTATTTCGTCTGGGAATATCCACCGAGGATAGTTGGCGGCCTGGGCACTTATGCAGCGAATATTTGCCCGGCGATACTGGACCTGGGGCATGACATCTCCGTATTTACAGTGAACGATGGCACGCTAAAGACGCGAGAGATAGTAAAAGGCATTGACGTCAATAGGCCGATGCTCATAGATGGGAGCAACATACTTCCTCTCTTCCTGACAGAAGACCTGAGAAGATGGGGCACAGGAATAAAGTTCTTCAATGATGTGTTTATATACAACATCCTCAGCGCTGCTAAATTCGTTAATGATCTCATAAAGAAGGAGGGATATAAGTTCGATATGATCTGTGCACATGACTGGTTGAGCGCGATGGCAGGGATAATGATAAAGCAAGAGACTGGACTACCGTTTGTGTTCCATTTCCATTCAACCGAATGGGGTCGTTCACTCGGCGGTGGCTCAGAGACGGTGCTTCACATTGAGAAGACCGCAGCTGATGTAGCTGATAGGATAATAACCGTGAGCTACCCGATGGAAGAGGACCTGATAAGGCATGGCATCGAAGCAGAGAAGATAAGGGTCTGCTGGAATGGTGTTCGCACAGATAAATATGACCCAAAGAGGCTTGCAACTGAGGATATCACAGCATTGAGGAACAGATACGGGATTAGTCCTGAAGAGAGGATGATACTCTTCGTTGGTAGACTGACCGCAGTGAAAGGTATTTTGAATCTGGTGAAGGCGATGCCAACGGTTATAAGCAAGCATCCGGAGGCAAAGCTGGTTATTCTAGGCAGAGGGGAATTAGAGCGAACAGTTTCCGACCTGATAAACAGGTTGGGCATAGGTGATAGAGTAAAGACGAGATTTGAATTTGTAACAGAAGAGGAGAGGATACTGCATTACGGTGCCGCAGATATATGTGTTGCCCCTTCCGTGTACGAGCCTTTCGGCATTATTGCCCTGGAGGCGATGGCGATGGAGAAGCCTGTTGTGGTTGGTGCTAAAGGCATCATTGGATTCCGTGATTTTGTTATCCCTTCTGGACATGACCAGACAGGCATTCACGTGGATGGCAACAATTCCGCAGATATAGCATGGGGGATAAATTCGCTGCTTGATGATATGGAAGGAGCGAGAGAAATGGGTAAGAGGGGAAGAAGGCGAGCGGAAAAATATTTTACCTGGGATAAAATCGCAGAATATACAATCGGAATATATGAAGACGTTATAAAGGAGGTAGGAAAGAAGTAAAGCATGAGAATAGGTTATTTCGTATGGGAATACCCGCCGCAGGTAGTTAGTGGTTTGGGGTCCTGTGCAGAGAGTATCTGTCAGGCGATGATAAACAAGGGTCTCGATGTCTCTGTATTTACAATGAACGACGGCACGCTAAAGACGCGAGAGGTATTAAACGGAGTTGACATTAATAGACCGATGCTCGTGGACGGGAGCAATATACTTCCTCAGGTGCTGAGCATGGAAGACCCGGGAAGAACAGGCACGGGAATTAAATTCTTCAATGACGTGCTCATGTACAACATCCTCAGCGCTACTAAATTAGTTAACGAACTCGTAAAAAAAGAAGGTTATGAGTTTGATATAATCTGTACACACGACTGGCTGAGTGCGATGGCAGGGATAATGGTAAAACGTGAGACCGGTTTACCTTTTGTTTTTCACATCAATTCCACAGAATGGTGTCGTTCATTGGGAAAAGGTTCGAAGACGGTTCTCCATGTTGAAGAGGCTGCAGCTAATGTTGCTGATCGCGTGATAACAGCATGTTATCCTATGTATGAGTATCTGACAATGCATGGATTTGATGCGACGAAGATAAACGTCTGCTGGAATAGTGTCAACTTGGCTAAATACGACCCCGTGAAGTTAAAAGAAGAGGATATACGGGAGTTAAGGGGCAGATACGGGGTTGGACCTGGGGATAAGATGGTGCTTTTCGTGGGCAGATTAGCTACGGTAAAGGGCATCATGAATCTGCTGGAGGCAATGCATAAGGTCGCGAGTGAGCATCCGGAGGCAAAGCTGGTTATTCTTGGCAAAGGGGAGTTAGAGCGAAGGGTTTTTGAGCTGATAGAGGAACTGAACCTCAGAGAGAGTGTGAAGACGAGGTTTGAGTATGTATCAGAAGCGGAGAGGATATTACATTACGGAGCTTCCGATATGGTTGTTTGCCCTTCTATGTACGAATCTTGCAATATCGTTTCTTTAGAAGCAATGGCGATGGAGAAGCCGGTTATAATAGGGTCCAAGCGCATTTGCAGCTCCTGTGACCATGTTATTCCTTCTGGGCATGAGCAGACAGGAATTCTCGTAGATGGCAGTGATTCCGCGGATATAGCGTGGGGGATAAATTCGCTGCTCAGTGATACGGAAGAGGCAAGAGAGATGGGGAAGGGGGGTAGAAGGCAGGTGGAGAGGTATTTTACCTGCGATAAAAGTGCAGAATACATAGTTAAGATATACGAGGATGTTATAATGGGAGCGGGGAGAAAATAGAGTGGGAGGGCTAATGACAAATAAGAGTATCTGCCTTGCTTTCGAGGTACATCAGCCATTCAGGCTGAGGAAAGACTTCTTCTGGAACAAGCGAATGTTCAAGAGAAGCGTGAAGACAGAAGAGCTCTTCGATTATTACTTCTTTGGTGAAAAAGATAGAGAGGTATTTGAGAAGGTTGCGAGAAAATGCTATCGCCCCACGAATGAGATAATATTGAGACTGATAGAAGAAGTTGAGGACTTTAAGGTAGCATATAGCGTTTCTGGCGTGTTTGTGGAGCAATGCGAGAGATACGGCTATGGTAAGGATATACTGGAAGACTTCAGACAGCTTGCATCGAGTAGAAAGGTGGAGTTCTTGGACCAGACGTATTATCATTCGCTGGTGAGTCTTTATGAGGATGCGGGGGAATTCATCGAGCAGGTGAAAGCGCATCGGGAACTGATGCGTGATTTAGTTGGCTACGAGCCAGTATTTTTTGAAAACACCGAACTGCTGTATAACAACCGAATAGCGAAGTTGGTGGAGAACATGGGCTATCGTGGTATCTTCGCCGAGGGTGTGGATAGGGTATTGAACGGGAGGTCTCCAAACTACGTTTATGCTCCCATGGGCTGTAAGAACCTGAAAGTAATACTGAGGAATTATCCATTAACGGACGACATAGGATTCAGGTTCTCGTTAAAGAGCTGGAAAGAGTATCCCCTGAGCGCTGCTAAATACGCATCATGGCTTGACGCTACACCAGGGCAATGCATAAACATCTTTTTAGATTATGAAACATTTGGCGAGCATCACTGGGAAGATACAGGCATATTCGAGTTTCTGCGTGAGCTTCCCGCGCAGGTATTGAAATACAGGAACAAGATGGAGTTTTCAACACCTTCGGAGATAATAGAGAAGTATAAGCCCATAGGGACGATAGACGTGAGGAATTTAGAGACGACCTCGTGGGCGGATGTGGAGAAAGATACTTCCTGCTTCATCGGTAACACAATGCAGTGGGCATGTTACGAATATTTGAGATGGCTTGAGCCTTACGTAAAAGAGTCAGGAGATGGGGAGCTGCTGAAGATATGGCGTTACCTTGGCATAAGTGACCATCTTTATTATATGTTCACGGTAGGTGGCGCATCAGGCGACGTGCACAGTTATTTCTCCCATTTTGAGAAGCCTTACGATGCCTTTATCACTTTGTTCTCCGTTATTCACGATTTCGATGCACGATTAAGAGCGAAAATAAAAAGAGCTGATTATCCTTTCGTTTTTCGTGATGATGAAAAGGTGTGGAGTTTGAAAGGGTTATGTGAATATCTAAAGAATAGGAGAGCGGAGGAAATAGAGGATACTATAAGGGTATATGTGGAAAGGGGCGATTTTGAACGCTGGATAAGAGAGAGTATGGGGGAAGAAGAGATTGCGAGAGAATTAGAAGATTTGAGGTTGAGCCTGAGCCTGAGCGAGGAACAGCAGAAATACGATGCGGTTAAGTTACGGGATATGATATGTGAGATAATCTGCAAATAAAATAATAAGAAGTATAATAAATAAAACAAGATTAAGATGCCGAGAATCGGGGATGACTTATTGAAAGATGTTCATGTGCTTCTGCATCCAATAAGATTCAGGATAATAGAGCTACTTAGAGATGAGCAACTGCATATAAATGAGATAAGCAATATACTTGGAGAGGATAGACGGCTTGTATCCTATCACTTACTCACGCTGGAGGAACATGGATTCCTGGATAGCGTATTTGAGATCTCAGAGCGTCCGAAGTCAAAAGGCAAAGTGATGAGGAAGTATCATACCACGAGTAAGGTGGATTGGGTGCTCAATGAGCTTAAAAAGAGGATTTAGTAATTTCACCACTCATTATCCGCTCAAGGGCAACCTTCACCGCCCTGGACATTATATTGGATTTCTCCTCCAATATCCGCTCTCGCTCATCCTTTAACTTCACATCCACTATATCAGTCTTCAGTATCTCCGCTTCATGAACGCCCCTGTTCATTATTTCCACTTCTCGTCTATCATTTATACGCAGCCTTATCAGAACTCGATTTAATAATCCTTCCACCACCTCTCGCACCTTCATCTCTACCAGCATCCCTGTATTCTCCCTCACATCCTCCTTTGCCACGGGCGATTTTATTAGCTCCGTGGCGGCAACGGGTGATACAAAAATACCCGTGTCTACATCCTCTACCCGCAGTTTGGGGTTCTCATTCTCCTCTTCCAGGATGCCATTCATCAGCTCTTTTAAGACATTATTCAATTCTCCCCTTGAGGGGGTACCTTCCTCGTCCATTTTATATATTCACTCATGTCATGGGGAATTGTGATATAAAAAACTTTTGCTCGCTCGCTCTCGCTCTTGCTTGGCGCCTTTCCAATCCGTTGTTGTGAAATGAAGAGAAGTTGAATGTGGAGTCGAGATGAGCGAACTAAAAAAACGAAACAATATTTACACGCTTAAACCCTTACAGGGTTTTCAGGGAACTCGTCTTCGCTATCGCAATACTCCTTAAGTGCATTACACTCCCTGATGTTTACCCTATTGAGAATACGTGTTACCCATAAAGAAAGCTTTAAATATAAGCATCTAATAG
>Ga0190306_1000285_pt1 | contig 18551 bp, 20 predicted proteins | sample 48700734_MG_FD_161657 | JGI IMG/M metagenome (GOLD analysis project Ga0190306, IMG submission 161657) | Hydrothermal vent sediment bacterial communities from Southern Trench, Guaymas Basin, Mexico - 4870-07-3-4_MG | ecosystem: Environmental > Aquatic > Marine > Hydrothermal vents > Sediment ... | reverse complement strand
GATTTAAGGAACAATACTGGCTCTATGTAGTCTCTAATGCCGTTACTAATCCATCACTCTATATCATAAATAATCCCGCAGAAAATCTGAATATCCAGGAAAAGGTTGAGGTGGTAAGATTTATTGTGCCTTTAGAGGAGTGGAGAAAGAAAAATAAGGAGGTGATACTTTGGAAGCAATAGAGGAAAAAATCAAAAAATTGCCCCCAGACTTAAGAAAAGAGGTAGAAGACTTTGTTGATTTTTTGCTTGAGAAAACAAAATATAAGAAAGGAAAAAAACCGAAGCTTAATTGGATTGGTGGACTGCGTGAATACCGTGATAAGTATACCTCTCTTGAACTTCAGAAAAAGGCACTTGAGTGGAGAAAAAAAGGGAAGGAAGATGAAAACCCTGAAAGAGATTCAAGAAATATTATTAAAATATAAAGAAGAAATCAAAAGGAAATACCAGGTTAAAGAAATAGGTATCTTTGGTTCTTATGTCAAAGGTAAACAAAGAGAGGCAAGTGATTTAGATATATTAGTGGAATTTGAATCAGGGGCAAAAATAGGTCTTTTGAAGCTTATAAATTTAGAAAATTATTTGAGTGATCTTTTAGGAATCAAAGTTGATCTAGTGATAAAATCAGCGTTAAGGCCTAAAATAGAAAAACAGATATTAAAAGAAGCAATTTACCTATGAAAAGAGAAATTGAAGATTATATTCGAGATATTGTAGACTCTATTGCTAAGGCGATGGAATTTGTCAAAGATATGTCTTATGATGAGTTTGTCAAGGATTATAAAACAAACTTTGCAGTAATAAGGGCTTTAGAAATTATTGGTGAAGCGGTTAAGAACGTTCCCAAAGAATTCAGAGAAAGGTATCCACAAATTCCGTGGAAAGATATGGCTGGTATGAGAGACAAATTGGTTCATGAATATCATGGTGTTAAGTTAAATATAGTATGGGAAACAATAAAAGAAGAAATTCCACCACTTAAACCTCTTTTTGAAAACATCTTAAATGAAATGGAGGAGAAAAAATAAAAAATCTGAAAAATGAAAATCTACATGCTTTAGATATTTCTATTTGGTTAAAAAGAGCAACAGGATGAAAATATGATTGGAAGTATAGGAGAGGGAATAAAAAATGAAAGGGAATTAGTTAGAAAATTAAAAGCCTTATTTGAAGAGCAAAAATCGACTGGTTTAAAAAAGATATTCATCCACACCAACTTGGCTACAAAGAAATTTCGTGATATTTGGTCAGAATGGTGGAAAGGCGATATTCCTCCTCAGTTAGAAGAGGGATTTAATCTTCCAATAGTTTACTTTGCAACTAAGTTAATTGAAACTGACAAATTTGAGTTCTTTGCTCCTTGGGAGTTTTATTCCTCTAAGACTGTAGATGCAAATTATTTGTTAGTTTCTTTGAGAAATTATTGTAATGAGAAGAGAAATCTGCTCCTTGATCAGGCTAAAGTAGAAAAAAGAAAGAAAATGTTAAAAATACTTCTCAAAATCCCTGTTTAAGTGATATATGAAAGATAAGCGCTTTATAGAAGAGAGTTTCCCTCTTAAAGAGGTAAGTATTGAGTCTGCCAGAGAGAAGAATATAAGGCATGGCCATATCTCAACCCTTCATATCTGGTGGGCAAGGCGTCCCTTGGCCTCCTCAAGGGCAACAAGTTATGCCGCCTTAATCCCTGCACCAAAAAGTGTAGAAGAATGGAATAAAAAGAAGCAATTTATCATTCACCTTTCAAAGTGGGAAAATTCTTTAAATCACCATTTAATTTCCAAGGCAAGAAGGGATATTTTGGAGGCAAATGGGGGTAAGCCTTTAAGGATCTTAGACCCATTTGCTGGTGGTGGATCAATCCCACTTGAGGCATTAAGGCTTGGCTGTGAGGTCTATGCAGGTGAATATAATCCTGTTGCTGTCTTGATATTAAAATGCACCTTAGAATACCCACAAAAGTATGGTAGTTTAAAAAAGGTCAAAGATAATATGCAACTACTAGAAAAAACTATTAATCCACTCCTTGAAGATGTAAAAAAATGGGGAGACTGGGTGTTAGAGGAGGCAAGAAGGGAGATAGGAAGATTTTATCCAAAAGAACCAGATGGTTCTATTCCTGTAGGCTATATCTGGGCAAGGACTATTCCCTGCCAAAATCCATCCTGTGGTGCTGAGATACCACTTATGAGGCAATTCTGGCTGGCAAAAAAGAGAAATAAAAAAGTTGCCCTAAAACCATTTGTTAATGATGGAAAGGTGGAATTTGAAATTGTAGGTCAAAATAATGATTTCCCAAAGGGGTTTGATCCATCAAAAGGTACAGTAAGCAGGGCAGTGGCCAAATGTTTGGTGTGTGGTTCAACCATTGATGATAAAACAACAAGAAGGCTATTTCAGGAAGGAAAATCAGGGCAGAGGATGGTAGCAGTGGTATTGCACCATCCAAGAAGGCAGGGAAAAACTTACAGGATTGCAAAAGAAGAAGATTTAGAAGTTTTTTACGAGGCGGAAAGATATCTTGAGGAAAAAAGAGCGAAGTTAAAGGATGAGTGGGGGATTGACCCAGTGCCGGATGAGCCTTTGAGGAGAGTTCCTATAACTTTCGGAGTTATTAATGTTTGGGTATATGGTATGAATACATGGGGCGACCTTTTCAACTCTCGCCAGAAACTTGCTTTAATCACTTTCACAGAAAAGGTTCGGCTTGCTTATAAAAAGATGATTGAGGAAGGGTATAATGAAGAGTATGCGAAGGCGGTGGTGAGTTATTTGGGGCTTGTTGTTAGTAGAATGGCGGACTTTCTAAGCAACCTTTGTTTCTGGTATAACCACGTAGAGAACCCAGGACATGTTTTTGGAAGACAAGCACTTGGTATGACTTGGGATATATTTGAATTAAATCCATTCTCGTTAAAGGGGCAAGGAACTTACGAAAGTATGTTAAAACAATCTTTAATTCCTCTCTCCCACCTCTCCCAGATTCTACCTGTAGAACACAAGCAGGAGGAAGAATGGAAAACTTAGAGGAAATTAAAAGAAAACTTGAAAAATTGCGGGAAATCATAAAAGAGAGATATAAGGCGGAGGTCATAGGTATTTTTGGCTCTTATGTTCGCGGTGAGCAGAAAGAGGGGAGCGACCTTGATGTGCTTGTGAAGTTTTATAAAGGAGCCACGCTGTTTGAACTTGTGGGGCTTTCCATCTTTCTTGAGGAAGAGCTTGGCGTTAAAGTTGATGTGGTGCCCTATGATGCGGTGAGGAAAGAGATCAGGGAAAGGGTTTTAAAAGAGGCGGTATACTTATGAGCAAAAGGAATATAAAGCTTTATGTAGAGGATGTACTGGAAGCGATAAAAGTAATAGAAAAATTCGTGGAGGGAATGGACTTTGAAAGTTTCAAAGAGGATGACAAAACATCAAGTGCCGTCATCAGAAAATTTGAAATAATCGGTGAGGCAACAAAAAATATTCCTCAGAGCATAAAAGAAAAATATCCGCATATCCCGTGGAAAGAGATGGCAGGTTTCCGCGACAAACTTATACATTTTTACTTTGGTATAAAATACGATATTGTATGGGACACCATAAAATTGAGGCTTCCTGAATTGAAAAAGAACATAAAGAAGGTTCTAAAAGATTTGGAGGAAGGAGAATGAAAAAACTCGTAATCCCAAAAGTTATTCAGGCCTCTGCTACCAAACTTCCCTATCCTGACAACTACTTTGATGCGGTCTTTACCGACCCGCCTTATTATGACAATGTGCCATATTCCTATCTTTCTGATTTTTTTTATGTCTGGCTGAAAAGGACAATTGGCGATTTATATCCAGATTTATTTTCAACCCCTTTAACGCCAAAATCCAGAGAAATAGTTGCCTATACACACAATAAGTCTTGGGAAGAGGCAAAGTTATATTTTGAAAAGAGCCTTAAAAAATCATTTCAAGAGATTTATCGGGTGCTCAAACCAAATGGCATAACCACTATTGTTTATACACACAAATCAACATCCGGTTGGGAAGTATTGATAAATTCACTTCTTGATTCTGGTTTGGTTGTTACGGCATCATGGCCTATTCACACTGAGATGAAGGCAAGACTAAGGGCGAAGGAGTCAGCAGCCTTGGCATCCTCAATTTATTTTGTTGCCCGCAAAATAGAGAGAAAAGAAACAGGTTGGTATAATGAAGTAAAAGAAGAAATAAAGAGGTATATTTACGATAAACTTGAAAGGTTATGGCAAGAAGGTATCTCTGGGGCAGATTACTTTATTTCTGCCATTGGCTCTGCCATTGAAATCTTTGGTAAATATAAAAAGGTGATGGACTATGAAGGAAATATAATAAGGGCAGATAAACTGCTTGATTTTGTAAGGGAAATAGTAACAGACTATGCAGTGAGGCAAATATTGCACAATGGTATTGTTGGAGAACTCTCACCTCTTACGAGATTTTACCTTTTATGGCGATGGACATATCAAGAGGCAAAAGTTCACTTCGATGATGCAAGAAAGCTTTCCCAGAGTGTGGGAATTGATTTGGCAAAGGAGTGGAATAAGGGATTTATCAAAAAGGAAAAGGAATTTATTAGAGTTTTAGGTCCCCAGCAAAGGGATTTAAGGGAAATTAAGATAAATGAATTGATAGATGTGCTTCATTATGTCTTGATCCTGTGGGAGCAAGGAAGAAAAAGGGATATGAAAGAGGTTCTAAAAGGATCTACTTTTGGCTATAAAGACTCTTTTTATCGAATAGCCCAGGCCATCTCAGAGACCCTTCCCAATGAAAGCAAAGAGAAAAGGCTACTAGATGGCTTCCTCTCTGGAAGGGAAAAGATAATAAGTGAGATGAAAGAAGGAGAACAGAAGAGGTTAATTAGATGATAAAAAAATTGGAGATAAAAAATTTTAAGTCAATAAAAAACTTAAACTTAGAATGTAAAAGGGTAAATGTTTTCATAGGAAAACCAAATACAGGAAAGTCTAATATTTTGGAGGCCCTGGGAATTTTATCCTTTGGCCGTTTTCATATCATTGGTGCAGATCTAAAGGAATTTGTTAGATTTGAATATATGAACGACCTATTTTACAACGAAAATTTAGACGAAAGCATAACAATAAAGACAGATGAAAAAATTTTGGAGATTAACTTTGATTCTGAAAAGGAGGTATTTTGGGGCAGATACCGTAAGGAGACGTACCCCATGCCCATACCACAAGAAGTCCTATTTTCATTTGAGTATGATTATGAAGGTAAGGGGAAGAAATCATGTCCGGATCCAACAAAGCTCCCCTTTAAGTTTTATAGATTTAGCATTAAAAAAACATTTCCAAGAAAAGAAGTATCTTTTCTTCTTCCTCCATCTGGTGAAAATCTCTTGGCCATTCTTAGAAGCCATAAAGAGCTAATGAAACTTGTAAACGAGATATTTGATGAGTATGGGCTCAGGATAAAACTCAGGCCTCAAGAGAGTAAAATAGAAGTTGAAGAAGACATCAAGGATATAATAATATCTCATCCATATCCATTGGTCTCTGATACCCTCCAGAGGCTAATATTTCATCTTGCTGCCATTGAAACAAACAAGGACTCAATAATTATATTTGAAGAGCCAGAGGCCCACGCATTTCCCTACTATACCAAGTATTTAGCAGAACTAATAGCACTGGATGAGAATAATAACCAATATTTTATTTCAACCCATAATCCATATTTTCTCTTGCCTATTATTGAAAAAACTCCAAGGGATGAGGTAGGAATCTTTATTACGGATTTTGAAGATTATCAAACAAAGGTCAAAGGTTTAAGTGAAGAGGATATAAAAGAAATAATGGATATGGAGGTAGATGTTTTCTTTAATATTGAAAGATTTCTGTAAAAATGATTTATGTTGAGTGTGATCCAGATTTTGTTCTTGTGAAATCTATTACAAATATTCCAAAAAGAGAAATTAACCATGCACGAGGTAAACCTGATATTTGTAGAAAATTGAGAAAGAAGCAAAATAGCAAGGGATTAGTAGATGAAGACCCTATGTGTTCTCAACCCAAGTATGTAGAAAAAATGAAAGTAGAAGAAGATTTATCACCACATGGAATTAAGATATTGTATGATAGTTCCAATAATAATTACCTCTTTGTCTTATGCCCAAGGTTGGAAGAATGGATATTAAAGGCAACAAAAGAGGCAAAAATTGATATAAAAAAATATGGTTTGCCAAATGATGAGGAAGAACTGCACAAAATTATAAACATAAGGATTGATAAATTCGAGAAACTAATCAAAGATTTAAAAGAAAAAAGCAAAATGCTAAAAACTTTGGCAAAATTGATAAGGGAGAGATAAAATGAGACCTTTTTCTACCATAGCTATCCCACATAGGGATATATTGGAAGGTAGGCTTACCATGGATGTATTTGCTGCTGATCTGTGGGAGGTGTTCAAAGAGAGGGCACCAGATGAATACCAAGACCCTCAAGTCTTCTTTAGAAAGACATATATTACTAAAGGTTTAGAAAATCTTTTAAAAGTAGCAGAAAAAAGGCTAAAAGGTGAAGGCGAAGACCCAGTTATCCAGCTCCAGACCCCATTTGGTGGTGGCAAGACACATGCCCTAATCGCCCTTTATCATAAGGCAAAAGAATGGAAGGCAAATGTAATTGTAATTGATGGCACTGCCTTAGACCCAAAGGATATAACCCTTTGGGAGGAGATGGAAAGACAGATTAAATCAGAGGTTAGCGTATTAGCCGGTCAAACTGCCCCTGGGAGAGAAAAGTTAAGGATGCTTCTTGAAAGATACCAACCTCTTATTGTTCTTATTGATGAAGTACTACAATACACAACCAAGGCCGCTGGCATAAAGGTAGGAGACTCCAATTTGGCCTCTCAAGTGCTTGCCTTTATCCAAGAGCTCACAGGTACAATAAAGACCCTTGATAAGTGCCTTTTAATACTCACACTTCCTTCGAGTGTGCTTGAACACTATGATGAAGCGGCTGAAAGGCTTTTTCAGCAACTACAAAAGATTGCAGGTAGAATGGAGAAGGTCTATACGCCTGTAGCCGAAGCAGAGATATACCAAGTAATTAGAAGAAGACTCTTTTCAAGTATTGATGAAAATGAGGCAAGGAAAATTATAGAGTTATTTTTAGATTATGCACAAAGGGAAAAAATTCTCCCAGAAGATATAGAGCCAGCAGATTATCGCAAAAAATTTATAAAGAGTTATCCATTTCAACCAGAGGTTATAGACATCCTTTATAAAAGATGGGGAAGCTTTCCCACCTTTCAAAGGACAAGGGGTGTTTTGAGGCTTCTTTCCTTGGTAGTGCACTCCCTTAAGGATGCCAAAAACCCATTTATTAGACTCTCTGATTTTGACTTAAAAAATGATGAGATAAAAAGGGAACTTATAAAACATATTGGCCAAGAATATGATAGCGTTATTGCCCAAGATATAACATCAGCCAGTTCAGGTGCTAAAAAAGTAGACATGGCTTTAGGAGACGCCTATATGTCATTTTCCTTTGGTACAAGGGTGGCTACATCCATTTTTATGTATTCATTTTCTGGTGGGCCAGAGAGAGGGGCAACCATGAATGAAATCAAGCTTTCAAGTGTTGATCTATCTGTGCCAGGCAGCATAGTGGTAGAGGCAGTATCAAAATTAAAAGAGACCCTCTTTTATCTTCAGTCAGACGGGAGGTTTTTCTTTACTAACCAGCCAAATATAAATCGCATCCTTTTGACTAAGATGGAGACAGTTGAGTATGATTTGCTTAGGAATGAAGAAAAAAAACTTTTAGCAGCTAATCTAAAAAAGGAGCATTTTGGCATCTTCCTTTGGCCAAAGGCATCTAAAGATATCCCAGATACAAAGGAACTAAAGCTGGTTATTTTACAAAATCAAGATAATGAAAGGTGTAAAGAACTCCTAGAAAATTATGGGGAACGTCCTAGAATTTATTGTAATACCCTAATATTTCTTTGTCCTATGGATTCAGAAAGGAGGGGTTTTGAAGAATTTTTAAAAAAGAAACTTGCCTGGCAGGCAATAGAAAAGGACAAAAGTCTTCACCTAACCGATGTACAGAAAAAGGATGTAAGGGGAAACATAAGGGAGGCAGAGGCTGATAGCAAGGAGTATATAAGGAATCTTTATCGCCTTGTCTTTGTACCTGCTAAGAAGGGTTTTAGAGAGATTGATCTAGGTCGTCTTGCCTATGGGATAGATATTGGTTTTGATAAGGAAATATACGAAAGACTAAGGAATGAAGGCGAGATACTCGCAAAACTTGAGTCATTAACCATTAGGGAAAGATATCTTAAAGATAAGGAATTTGCTGAAACTAAAAACATCCTTGAATCTTTTTATAAAACGCCTGGAGAAATTAGGATTACTTCAGATGAATTGCTCAAAGATGCCATAAAGGATGGGGTTAGGAAAGGACTATTTGGAATTGGCGATATAGAAAAAGAGAGACCAATATGCCGTTATTTCATGACCGATTGCTCCCCTACGCTAGTAGAGGGAGAGGTTTTGATAAAGGCTGAACTGTGCAAGGTTAAAGAGCAAAGGGAGGAGATTGAAAGTGAGATAGAAGGAAAAAGGAGTGAGTTAGAAGGAGCTGTAACACCACCTCCTAAGGGAGGGTATCAAAACCTCAACCTTAGGTTAAATGTCCCTTCTGGCAAATTATCTGATATTGTAAGAATGGTTAGTTATCTCAAGACTAAATTTGACCAGGTAGACATAAGGATTGAAATAGCTACACGGGGTGGTGAGATACCCAATTCAGATTATGAGGATAAGATTAAAGAGGCCATCAACCAAGCAAATATCATTATTGAAAAAGAAGAGATTAAATAGATTTGTGGAAGCAATATCCTCACTAAAAGATAATTAAAAAACTTGGGTAAAGATTTAGCCAATTTTAAGGTTCAGATATTTTAGGCAGTCTTCTCGCCATAGGCAATTTTCTTCACCACAGTTCTTTGCCCTTTCAGTGCCAAAACAAGGAATGTTCCCCTCTGTCTTTTGAATAAGTCTAATATAATATTAAGACTGCATAGTGCGATAAATTATCTTACGCTGAAGGATATGCTTTTGGCTGGGTAGAGACACTAAGAGGATACTTTCTGCTATTGTTAAAAAACTCTGATTTTTATATCTTGCGTCTTTTTCCAAACTATCCTAAAAATAGAAAAAATGGAAAGGATTAAGGTCAAAGGTTCATTATACACCAAATTTTTTATAATATTCTTTATCCTTTTTTTAATTTCTATATTAAATCTATTTTTTATATTGGTACCCCTATCTAAATTTAAGAGGTACTTTTTAAGGTATGAGGTTGAAAGGACATTAAACATTAATAAAAATATGTTGGAGCTAAAGAAGAATAGCATCAATAATTTGATAAGTAGTTACTATATGTGGACCAATATGTACATAAGGGCAAAGAAAAGGGATGTTCCTTGGCTTGAAGAGATGTTTGATGACAGTCTTGTTCATAGCACATCTGATTCTTATGGTGTATTTAGTGAGGAAGGGAAATTGGTTTATGGAAAGGATGTAATCTTCAATGATGCCGATGTTAAAAAAATAATAGATTTAATAAAAGAAAAATTTGAGATAGGGAAGGAGGCCTATCCCTTTAATTTTTATCACAAATTAAAAGATAATGTATATCTTGTAGGGGTTCTCCCACTGTGCGATGATAGAAATCTTGTACAAAGCTATGATTTTGGCTATTTTGCCTTTAAATTGGGTAAATCATTTATTGAAAATTTGAGCGCCCTTACAGGTACTAGAATAACAGTTGATACAATAATGAGGTCTAACAATCCATCTATTCCCTTAAAAGACTTTAATGGAGGTATAATAAGCTTTTTAAGACTAGAACCTCAAAAGGATGTAATAAAAATTATTAGAAATATCACTGATTATCAAATCTTATTTTCATTACTTATATTCCTTATCCTCATTTTGGGTTCTATGTATATCTTCTATACCAGTAGAAGAATACCAAAGAGGCTAAGTTACATACTCAAATCTATAAATGCCCTAAGTAAAGGGGAGTGGGATGAGGATGGGATTAAAAAGGCCATAGAAGGGGATGACGAAATATCCTTATTGGCCAAAAATTTGAAAAATATTGCCCAAGACCTCTCTAATCTAATTATCAAGGATTATCTAACGCAGGCCTATAATAGTTACTACTTTTCAAGGACCTTGGAAAAGGAGATAGAAAGGGCAAAGAGATACAATCAGCCATTGAGTTTTATTTATTTAGATTTTTATAATTTTAAATACATCAACGACGCCTATGGACACGATATAGGGGATAAGGTCCTAAAGGAATTCTCTCAGAAAATTTCATCCAAGATAAGAAGCATTGATACCTTTGCCAGATTGGGAGGGGATGAGTTTGGGATCATCATGCCAGAGACAGACATTAAAGGTGCAATGTATGTGGCAAGGAAAATCTTAAAAATTGCTGAGGAAGAGCCCTTACAAATAGATAAAAATACAATAAAATTTTCTGTCTCTATAGGGATTACACAACTAAAGGAAGGAGATGACAAAAATACTATCATAAAACGTGCCGATAGGGCCATGTATCTAGCAAAAGACAAAGGCAGTAATAAGACCAAGGTCTTAATATGATTAAAGGCCTGCTTTTTGTTTTGGGGGCGGCTGTAGGCAGTCTTTTGAATATCCTTATTAATTATCTACCAAATAATCAATTTGTTTCCCCATTTCTCTGCCCACATTGCAATAATAGCTTTAAATGGTATAAAAATATCCCTATTTTTGGTTTTTTTCTAATAAAGGGGCACTGTAATAGTTGTGGAAGACCCATTTCCTGGCAATTACCTTTGGTAGAGACCCTTTCTGCTTTATTTACTTTAGGCATGTATTTAAAATATACCCTTTGCTTTACATTCTTTGCCTATGCTGTCTTAGGATATAGTCTTATTGTAATTACCTTTATTGATCTAAAATGGAAGGTTATCCCTGATATCATTACACTGCCTGGTATCCTTTTGGGCATCATTTTAAGTTTTGTATTACCACAGGTTACATTTAAGGAATCTGCCCTGGGGGCCATAATGGGAGGCGGGACTTTGTATATTATTTCCTTAGGTTACTATATATTGAAAAAAAGGGAGGGGATGGGTGGGGGAGATATCAAACTATTGGCGATGATAGGTGCATTTTTGGGATGGAAGGCCATATTGCCTATTATATTTTTATCCTCACTCCTTGGCACTATAGTTGGCTTAACCATTATGGTATGGAAGAAGAAAGGGCGTTATCTAGCTATCCCATTTGGTCCCTTCTTGTCATTAGGTACCCTAATTATCCTATTTAAACCACAAATATCTAGTCTTTTTTTTGAATGGTAATAGGCATAGATATAAGGTGGCTTGGCTTTGAAGGAAGCGGTCTTTATACATATCTATCAAATCTTTTAAGTACTATTCTTCAGATAGATAGAGAAAATCAATATATATTTTTTTACAATAAAATTGAGGAGAGGATCTTTGCCCCCCAACAAAATCTTACCTATAAAAGAGTAAAGGCCAGGCCATTTTTCTTTAAAGAAAAGTTCCTATTCTATTGGGCCCTAAAGAATGAAGATTTAGACCTTTTCTTTGAACCACATTTTAATCTACCTCTTTTACTTCCTAAAAATCTACCAATAGTTCTGACTATTCATGATATAACCCCTTTAGCCCTCTCAGAATTTTTTTTCTTGGCTGAAAGGGCATACTTTTGGTTTATTTTAAGGTATGCTATAAAGAGGGCCAATCACATTATAGCCGTCTCTAATTATACTAAAGAGTCTCTAAAGGAAAGATTTCCCAAATTAAATAAAATATCAGTGATCTATCATGGAACACCAAAACTCAAATCAGAAGTAAAAATGGCTATAGACATATCCAAGCCCTATATCCTTTATGTAGGTAATAAAAGAAGGCACAAAAACTATAAAAGGGTAATAGAGGCCTATAAAATACTGAAAAGTCGCTTACCAAATTATCATTTATTACTCCTTGGTATAGATGGCAGATCTAGTCATAGAATTACTTTTTTGAGGAGAGTAACTGAGGGGGAGAAGGTATATCTTTATAAAAATGCCTCACTCTTTGTCTTTCCTTCTCTTAGTGAGGGATTTGGTTTTCCTATTTTAGAGGCCATGCAATTTGGTGTACCCGTTATTACTTCTTATCTTTCTTCACTCCCTGAGGTTGCCGGGGATGCAGCATATTTTGTTAATCCGTTTGATGTGAATGAAATATCTGAGGGCATGTATAAGGTATTGACAGATGAAAATTTAAGAAAAGAGCTGATAAAGAAAGGTATTGAAAGGAGTAATCTATTTTCCTGGTATGAGACTGCCCAAAAATATTTAAAAATTTTTCAGGATTACAGAAAATTTACAGATCATGGGTCTTTGAACAATTTCCCTTGCATTGGTAGCTTGTATCCTAGGTGTTTATAGGCCAGCTTTGTGGCTACCCTCCCCCTCAGTGTCCTCTTTAAATAACCACTTTGTATCAAATATGGTTCATATACATCCTGAATGGTATCCTTTTCCTCACCAATAGCCGCTGCTAAGGTATCTAGACCCACAGGCCCCCCATCAAACTTATCAATAATAGTAGAGAGTATCTGTCTATCTAACTTATCAAATCCCTTCTCATCTACCTCTAATAGCCTTAAGGCCTCATCGGCAATATTCTTGTTGATCATCCCATCGGCCTTAATTTGGGCAAAGTCACGTACCCTTTTTAAAAGCCTCAGGGCTATACGCGGTGTTCCCCTGGAACGCTTGGCAATCTCATATGCCCCTTCTTGGGAGATCTCAATGTGCAATCGCTTCGCTGCATGGAGGATGATCTCCCTTAAATCGTCTACTTCATAAAAATCTATATGTAACAATACACCAAAACGGTCACGTAACGGAGAGGTAAGAAGCCCTGTGCGTGTAGTAGCCCCAATCAATGTAAAGTGGGGTAGGTCTATTTTAATTGTTCTAGCATTTGGCCCCTGGCCAATCACCAAATCCAGTCGAAATTCCTCCATGGCGGGGTATAGTATCTCCTCAATAACAGGGCTTAAACGGTGGATCTCATCGATAAACAAAACATCCCTTTCTGATAGGTTGGTAAGGATAGCGGCAAGGTCCCCTGGCCTCTCTAAGACAGGGCCTGAGGTAGCCTTTATATTGACATTCATCTCTGATGAGATGAGGTAGGCCAATGTGGTCTTTCCCAATCCAGGGTGGCCATGCAAGAGCACATGGTCCAATGCCTCACCCCTGGCCTTGGCTGCCTCTATAAATATCTTTAGCTTGTTTTTAATATCCTCTTGCCCAAAAAATTCATCAAAGGAGCGGGGGCGAACACTCACCTCCTCCCTTGTCTCTTCCCCTTTATAAGGCCTGTTTATAAACCTTTTATTCATCTTAGGTTATTCAATAATCTTAAACTCTGTTTTATTAACTCCTCTAAACTATGATTGCTTAGGCCTTCCCAGGCTTGATTTACGGCAATTTTTGCCTCCTTTTTTTGATAACCCAAATTTGTTAGGGCAGAAACAGCATCTCTTATAAGCTGTTCTTTCTTTTCATCCTTTGTCTTTACTCCCCCAATGGGTGTCTCCTTCCACCTATCCCTCATCTCTAACAATATCCTCTGGGCTGTTTTACGTCCAACACCTGGTATGGCCTTAAGTTTATCAAGGTCTTCCTCCTTAATGGCCATCCTTAGTCCATCAGGGGAGATAAATGAGAGGATATTTAAAGCAAGCCTTGGGCCAACACCTGATATCTCTATTAATGAGCTAAATAATTCCTTTTCGGCCAATGAGAAGAAGCCAAATAGCCTAATTGCATTTTCCTTGAAATATGTATGAATATGCAGTCTTACCCTCTCCCCAACATCTGGCAATTCAGAGAATGTATTAAGTGGGATCTCTATCCTGTAGCCTACCCCGTTTGTCTCTACAATGACATAGTTTGGGTACTTGAGCATTAAGGTACCTTGAAGATACCCTATCATATAATTAACCTATGTATATGGCAGATAGCTGTTGCCAAGGCATCAGCGGCGTGTTCTCTAGGTAAACTAGGAAGCCTAAGTAGCCTTTTGACCATCTGTCTTACCTGTTGTTTGTCTGCAAGTCCATATCCCACTACGGCCTTTTTGATCTGGAGTGGGGTGTAAGCAAATAGGGAGGAATTGAATCTTTCTACTGCCAATGTGGCCACACCCTTTAACTGTCCCAGCCTAAAGGCCGTTTTTATGTTCTTTGCTGCATAAATATCCTCAATGGCTACGCATTCAGGCATATACCTTTCCATTATATTACAGAGCTCATGGTAGAGTTTGGATAGCCTCCTATTCAATCTAATCTCACCACTATCTATATGAACAGGCCCATCCCCACCCCTCTCTACTACCCCATAGCCTGTGACATAAGAACCCAGATCAATACCTAGCACCCTCATATGTTTGTGATACCCTTTCTATGATCTCGTCAGGTATATCAAAGTTGGCATATACCTTCTGTACATCGTCATGATCCTCTAATACCTCTACCAATCTTAAGATTTGTTCTGCCTTCTTTTCTTCTTCAATACGTAAGGTACTTTGGGGAATCATGCTCAATTCTGCTAGGTTATACTTTAATCCTGCCTTATCAAATGCCTCCTTTATCAAATCAAGGTCTTCTGGTTTTGTAATTACCTCGTAGGCGGTCTCTTCCTCTCTTATATCCTCTGCCCCTGCCTCCAGTGCAACCTCCATTAGATGTTCTTCATCAATATTGTCTTTGTTAAATATTATAGACCCCCTTTTTTGAAATAACCAAGATACAGAACCTGCCTCTGCCAGGTCTCCACCATACTTGTTAAAAAGGCGTCTTAGTTCAGATACAGTCCGATTTTTGTTGTCTGTAATAACAGATATCAAGATGGCTACTCCACCTGGACCATATCCCTCATACAAGGCCTCTTCATAATATGTACTCTCCAACTCACCCGTACCCTTCTTAATGGCCCTTTCAATATTTTCCTTAGGCATATTTATTGCTTTTGCGGAGAGGATGGCCTGCCTTAGCCTTGGATTGTTTTCTGGGTCTCCTCCCCCTAAGCGGGCTGAGGTAATAATCTCCCTGATTAACTTTGTGAAGAGCTTCCCCCTTTTTGCATCTGTAGCCCATTTTTTTCTCTTAATTTGTGCCCATTTGGAGTGGCCTGACATAAAACCTCCTCTATTTTAAATTTTATCTAATCCTATTAAGTATATCTCTCTACTTACAGACCGTGAACTTTTTGGCTTAAATGGCCTTAAAAAACAAAATCTCATCCTAAACATCTCTAAGAGTTTTTTAAAATCACCACCCTCAAGTACCTTGCAGACAATATGTCCTCCTTTTTTTAATACAACATCACCTACCTCTAATGCACGCATTGAGAGCCTGAATGAATGGTATGCATCTGCATCCTTTTTTCCTGTAGTGTTTGGGGACATATCACTTAATACCACATCAAATTTTGTATGTGAAATTTTCTCTATATCTAAGTCAAATATATCTTTCTCTAAAAAATGTACATTTTCTGAAGTATTAATCTTTAATGGCTGTATGTCTATCCCTAATATAAAACCATCTTTACCTACAATCTTGGACGTATATTGAATCCATGACCCAGGGGCTGCCCCTAAGTCCAATACCCTATATTTTTCCTTAATTATGCGATATTTTTGATTTATTTCCATAAGTTTATACACCGACCTACAGACATATCCTTCTCTCTTTGCCTTATAAAAGAAACTATCTTTGACTTTATAAGAAACCATGTCTATTTCTAACATATTTGCATCGGTTTGGCAAATAACAATTTTTGTGTTAGATTTTATAGTCCTTTTCTTTGAGTTCTATTAGGAGGTAAAAGATGGAGATCTTAACCAGCAATTTGGGCTATCCAAGGATTGGAAAGGGTAGGGAGTTAAAAAAGGCACTAGAGGGCCATTGGCAAGATAAGATCAGTGAAGATGAATTGAAAGAGACTGCCTTAAATCTGCAAGTAGAGAATTGGGGATATCAGAGGGAGATAGGCATTGACCTAATTCCTGTAAATGAATTCTCCCTCTATGACCATATGCTAGATATGGCAACAATGTTTGGATTCATCCCAAAAAGATTCAAATATAAAGAAAAGGCCCCTGTGCCCCTCTCTCTCTATTTTACATTGGCTAGGGGGAGGGAGGGTATTGCCCCACTTGAGATGACAAAGTGGTTTGATACAAATTATCACTACCTTGTCCCAGAATTGGATACTATGCCTTGCCTTTTGGAGAATCGCCCACTTATTTCTTACAGTCTGGCAAGGGAGAGGGCTGGCATAAATGGCAAACCTGTTATTGTAGGCCCATATACATTTTTAAGATTGAGTAAGATATTTTTAGATAAAGGGTCTTTGATTTCAGCATTAATAGATGTCTACAAGGAGGCCCTCATGTCTCTTAAAGAGACAGGGGCAGTTTGGGTACAAATGGATGAGCCTGCCTTGGTATTGGATCTAGATGAAGAGGATATAAGATTAGTAGAGGAGGTCTATAAGGTACTAGCAGATATAGGCCTCAACATTATCCTCCAGACATACTTTGGGGCCTTATCATTTTATGAGAGGATAATAAATCTACCTACAGATGCCATAGGGCTTGACCTTGTTAGGGGGGAGGAAAATCTTGAAAATATAAGAAAATATGGCTTTCCAAGCGATAAAATCCTATCATTGGGTGTTGTAGATGGGAGAAATGTGTGGAGGGCGGACCTAAATAAGGTGTCTAATCTTGTGAAAGAGGTCTTAGAGGTTGCCAAACCAAAGGGGTTGATTTTACAACCTAGTTGTAGCCTCATCCATCTGCCTATAAGCATTGAGCTAGAAGGGGATATAGATTCAAATATAAAGGGTCGGTTGTCATTTGCCAATGAACGTTTAAAGGAGATAGTAAAATTGGCCAAGATATTAAAGGAGGAAGAAGGGATTAAAGAGGATGTAGATAATTTTGAGCAGATAGGTTGTATCCCAGAGGTAAGGGAGAGGGTTAAACACCTAAAGGCATCAGATTTTGAGAGGGGTATCCCTTATGAAGAGAGGAGGACAAGGCAGCAGGCTGTCTTAAATTTGCCCCTCTTTCCAACTACTACTATTGGGAGCTTTCCCCAAACAGGGGATGTAAGGAGGATAAGGGCAAGATACAAAAAGGGACAAATCGGTGAGGGTGATTATAAGGCGTTTATTAGAGAAAGGATGGCATATTGCATAGGGGTTCAAGAGGGTTTGGGACTAGATGTGTTGGTACATGGTGAGTTTGAAAGGAGTGATATGGTAGAATATTTTGCCCAAAAATTGACGGGCTTTTTGGTTACAAAAAATGGCTGGGTTCAATCCTATGGTTCACGCTGCACTCGTCCACCCATCATCTATGGCGATGTATCTAGAAAGGGGGCCATGACCTTAGAAGAGATCACATTTGCCCAAAGTTTGACAAAAAGACCTGTTAAGGGGATGATCACTGGCCCTGTTACTATCCTAAATTGGTCATTTGTAAGGAATGATATACCAAAAAGAGAAGTGGCCTATCAAATTGCCTTGGCATTAAAGGAGGAGGTATTAGATTTGGAAAAGGCAGGGATTAAGATCATCCAAATAGATGAGCCTGCCTTAAGAGAGGGTTTGCCTTTAAAGAAGAGGATGAGAGGGGATTATCTAGAATGGGCAGTAAAGGCATTCAGGTTGGTGACAAGTAAAGTAAGGCCAGAGACGCAGATCCATACACACATGTGTTATGCTGAATTTTCTGATATTATAGAGGCCATTGATGGTATGGATGCAGATGTAATCTCTATTGAGTGTTCAAGGAGCCAAGGGGATAATATAGATGTATTTGAAAAGTTTCATTATAAAAAGGGAATAGGCCTTGGGGTCTATGATATCCATAGTCCAAGGGTCCCTAGCACCGAAGAGATCTTGGTTACCTTAAGGCGCTGTCTTAAGGTATTAAGGCCAGAGCAACTTTGGGTAAATCCAGATTGTGGCCTAAAGACAAGGCAGTGGGAGGAGGTAATACCTTCACTCAAAAATATGGTAAGGGCAGCAGAGATCCTGAGGAGAGAGATAGCTAAATAGAGAGTCCTATTGAAGCAAAGGGAGGAATAGCAAATGTTAGAATGGATCAAAAAGGGGTTCTATACCAGTCTTGGTTTGGGGCCTATTTTGTGAAATTGGGACAGTTGCTTAGCACAAGACCGGATCTAGTGCCTCCTACGCTAGCAACAGAGTTAGAAAAACTTCAAGATACAACTAGGAATTAACATGGAGGTAATAGTGTGAATATTCGCAAAATCACATCATTGACTATGCTAATCTCGTTTGTGCTTTGCATTCTGACGAGTGCCATACTTTACATTGCGCCACATGGCCGAGTCGCATATTGGTCAAATTGGCGTCTATGGGGCTTAAGCAAGA
>Ga0190306_1000284_pt1 | contig 18578 bp, 6 predicted proteins | sample 48700734_MG_FD_161657 | JGI IMG/M metagenome (GOLD analysis project Ga0190306, IMG submission 161657) | Hydrothermal vent sediment bacterial communities from Southern Trench, Guaymas Basin, Mexico - 4870-07-3-4_MG | ecosystem: Environmental > Aquatic > Marine > Hydrothermal vents > Sediment ... | reverse complement strand
TACTCCCGGAATTAATTATCCTGAAGATGAACTAAAAGTTGATATTGACTCAAAAGAAAGTTGTCTTAATTATTCACAACCTTCTACTTTTACGGGAATAACTTTCTCAGACAGATTTGCGAGAGGACCCGTAAGACAGGGTGTAGAGATAATGGCAAAAACAAACTGGACGGTAAAAGGTTTTATAAAAAACATTGCTTATGGATTTATCTATTATATAGACCATTGGAATTTATATAAGGTTGGAGAAAATACGTCTTCGGCATCTGGAATGGTTAAAAGAAATATTCTTCCCGGAAAATCGTTTTATACAGATGAATATGATACGGGTATACCGGCTTCCTCTGATCCAAAGCAAAGTTTAACAAAGCCTCCAGAGGTCTATTATTCGGTGGCATTTGACTGGAATGTTCTGTGGGGCGGATCAGAATACTATGGACTTATAAATGAAAGAATGAATCTGCCCAATTTATATCAAATGGATTTTGGTTTAAATAAAAGAATAGATATTATAAAAAATGATGCAAATGGAAGAATACTTGGCATTGAAGATGAAATAAAACACCTTGGGCATGCAAATATACAATTGAGCAATCTGAGTATAAATTTAACTGGTTTGAATGAATGGAATGTTCTAAATCTAAAAATTTTCTATGTTAATAATACAAACAAAACAGAAATAATCAACTATACAAAAAAAGAAAACTCAGGAAATATGGAAATAATATTGCCTTTGAATATTTCTGAGAAAATCAGATTAAATGATATCATTCTTTTAAAATATAATCTTAGTGGAAGTGCAAAAGAAGAAAACAAAAAATATGTCTTCGGAATAAATGCGATAGCAATAACAAAAAGCGGAACTCCAATAAAGAAAACTCTAGTTAAAGAAATAGAAATTCCCGGGTTAAAACCGGTTGAAGAAGAAACTGGTGGAGGGGCAGGTGGAACTCATCCAGAAATAAGAGAAATCGCGCAGATAATAAAAATTTCTGCCGAAAACAAATTTATAACAGATTATACAATAGAAAACAAAGTATTATTCAAAGTAATAGATACGGGAACTAAAGGGATTAGAAATCCAACATATTTCTTATATCTGCCCGCAGATTCTTATTTGCACGAGAAAGATATAAAAATTACATTGATAAGGAAAGGTGCAGAAAAAGAATTAAATATTAAAATAGAAAAAATGGGTATAAAAGCCGTAGGTAAAAAAAATTATCTAATATATGCTATTAAAAACAAAACTGAACCCACAGAAGTGGATACCTTGCATGATCAGGATATTATAAAAATACAATATAAACTGGATGTTCCTTTGGGGACTAGCGAAATTATTACACGTGCCTATGGTTACAACTATTACGAAGACAAATATATATTTGAAGATGAAGTAACCAAAGTAAGGAGAGAATACTGGAAATTAAGAAATCTGATTATAAAAGAAAGTAAATTTGAAAATAAAAAAATTTTTGTTGGAAGACCCGTAAGATGGATGAAAACAATAGAGATATACAATCCAAATGAAAGATCTGTAAAAGAATTGTATACAACAAAAGTTTTTGATGATAAACTAAACGTCAAAATACATGAATCAAGAAATGGAAGTACAAATAAGATAAACATAGAAAAAGAAGAGAAAAGTACAGTTTCTTTTTTTGTAAACATAATGCCAAAAGAGAGAATTACTTATTTTGTTTTGGTAGATACCCCGCCAATTTTGGAAATAAAGAGAAATACGAGCATTCTGGAAATAAAAAATAAAAGTGTGAAGGTTGGTTTAGACATAACTATTAAAAACTTCGCTAAATACAAATATAAAAATGCTTATCTTGAATTGCCTGTGCAAAATATATTAAAATGTAACTTTAATTTCTCTGTTATTGGAAATAAAACCGAGATAAAAATACCAGTAATAAAATCTTTTGAAAATAGAACTATAAAAATTATTTATGAGGAAAAGCCGCCCTTATTAAAAATATATACAGACAAACTGAAGTACAAATGTAATGAAATAGTAAATGTTACCTTATTGATTGTGCAAGACAAAAAAAAAGGTTATTTAGAAATAGAAATAAATGGTCCGGGAAATTCTCTAAATAATATTTATGCCGACTTAATTTCTTTGAAGAAATCGGATATTGAAAAAAACATAAAAGTAGAACTGGGAAGATGCGCCACTGGAAATTATACAATATATGGGTATTATAAATCAAACTTTCGACCAATATTGATTTCCAAAGAAAGTTTTTTTGTTGATTGTGGAGAAATTTATGAAGTTCCTCTAATAATTTTTGTAATCCTCACAAGTATTATAATAATCTTGTTGATAAAAAATGTTTATAGAAAAAAGAGTTGGAAAGAAGAAATCAAAGAACTAAAAAATCCTAGATAGATCGCAAATTAATGTCCCAATCTGCTGTGGAATTCCGTTATTTTCATTAGAACGCGTGGATTGCTTTCTTTCTGTTTTTCATATTCGGACAAAAGATGTATATACTGCTTTCTGGCCTCATTGTAATTTCCAGAATTTATTAACATCTGAATACTATTAATAAGTTCAAAAACTTTATCCTTTTTTTTTGATTCTTCCTGATTTATTCTCTCAGGTTCATAAATATGTCTTGGCTTGGCATAGTTTATTTGTGCAGTTAATCTCTCTCCAGGAGAAATAGTTTTCTTTGTTTTTTCTAGATACAATTTATTTTCAATTTTGCTGTCTATCTTTTTAGATAATCCAAGGAGTTTCATCTCCAGATCGGCGAATCTTTTGTTCAAATTTTCTTTTTCCAAGTCTAATTGTTTTTTTATCTTTTCTTCATAATCTTTTATTTTATTATTTAAGTGGGTATAATCAACTCCCGCCAATTTCCCGCTTTGTTCTCTTTTTATGGTTTCTTTAACTGTATCAATTAGATCAGAGAACTTGCTCTCGGTATCGAATTTTAATTCGGATAGCTTTTCTTCTAATTCTTTTTTTATTTTTTCTAATTCCTTTTTTTGTGCTGTTTCATTTAATTTCAAAGATAATCTATCAACTGTTCTTAAAAGTTCTTTAAGTGTGTCCTCATTTGTTTCTATTTTATCTATATTGTCTCGTACTTTATTTAAATTTTCCTTGAGTTCATAAAATAAGGTTTCAACAGTTCCCGCATTCTTTTCAGTTTTATTTTTTAAATCCTCTACAATTTTAATTTTCTTATTTAATTCGTCTGCAATAGAAACAACATCTTTTAAACCTTTTATTTGTTCTATGGCATTGGATAAATCCTTAAATTTGCTGGATAGGATCTTAAGTTTATCTTCAATAGATTCTATTTTTGCGTTATTTTTTTCTATTTCAGCCTCCTTTTTCTCTAGATTTTTCAAAATTTTTTCTGGTTTTAATTCTCTAGCAATATCAGATATTGTGCCAAACTTACCCATAAGTTCGCTGTAATTTTTATCCAACTCTACCAGTGAAGATCTTAATTCTCCGATTCTTTCGGAGAGATTAGTAATTCTCTCATTAACTTCCGATCTATTATTTTCTAAAATCTCGACACGGCCAAGCAATCTTTCAAGTTTCAGTGTTAAATCCACTAGAGGTTCTTTTTCTGCATCTCTGCTTCTAAGCTGTGATAAATCTTTTTTTTCATTTTTTTTTCTTCCAAATAACCTAAATTTCTTTTTTTTTTCTTCTTCTTTCTTCTCAATATCGTGGAATTCTTCGGGAGTGATTATATTTTCTTCTTCTACCATAATATTCGCTAAATTTTTTCTAAAGAACTCTCCAAAGACGATATATATATTTCAGCCATCCTGAAGTTTCCCGTCTTAAGTTTATTTGTCGCGAGTTTGAAGTCCACTTCATAATCCTCAGTATAGACATTCCTTTCTTTTAGTTTTTTTATCTTCTCTTCAATAACTTTAAGTTTTGCTATATATTTTTTATACAACACCAGTTCTTCATCACTGATTTTATGAGGATCATGTTTTGTTGGTCTAAATTCAACAAAGAAAGGTTTTCCATCGTTGTATTTGGGATATTGCATAAGTCCAGCACCAACACCCATTCTTGCAATTCTCTCCGAATATCGCTCTCCATATTTTGTTTTAACTTTATCTATATCTGTCAACGATTTTGTATTTAACTGGATTTCTGTCAAAACATTACCTGCAATTGCTTCCTTAAAATCTGCCAGCACTTGTGAACACATAATAATGCCTATGCCCCATTTCCTGAACTCCCTTGCCGCTTTTTCCAGAGCCACATATCCTCCTTTACCTCCATATTTCTCAAGTAAACGATGGACTTCATCAAAAACAATTACTAATTTTAATTCTGAACTTTCCTCCCAACTTTCCCTAAAAATAGAAGCAACAATATTGCGAACGGCTTCATCATATTCTCCAGATTTTAATTTGTTTAAACAAAAAATGGTAATTTCACCCGGATTAATAAACTCTTTTATATTTAATTTAAAATCTGGTTTTTCTACATCATAAATCAATCCTGGATAGGATTTTATATCAAAATCCTCCATATCAAATTTTTTGTATTTGCTTAAAAGATTATTATCCCTGCAGGGTTTAACAAAGCCCGTCCATTGCGCCGTGGGATCAAATACGATGACCGGTATTTTTTTGTCCAAAGCCTCTTCTACAAATACAGAAGCAGAAACAGATTTTCCAGCTCCCGTCGCACCAGCAACTATTATATGGGTGGTTAAATCTTTTGGATCATAATAACAGTAATTATCTGTGCTAGCAAATTTTCCAATTTTAAAACCTTCTCTTGGAACTTTTCTGTAATCAAGTGGGTATAAGTATCTTTCCTCTTTTTCCTTTTCTTTCTTCCAAAGCAGATAATATCTCCAGATATAGGTGCCGCCAACTGCTACAGCCATCGCTAAAGCTAAAATTAATAACCCCACCGTTAGTGGAGATTCAAATAGGGGTTTAACCACTTCAAAAGTTGCCACATCCATAATACTTTTTTCCTTATAATCTGCCCAGACTTCCAGAGTATAAGAGCCTTCTTTGGTGATATTTAAAGGCAAACTTTCTCTGACTATTGTTGTTGTTTCCAAAGTTGTATTTGTTTTCAGTTCTTCAATAATTTTATTTGTTTTCTGGTATTTAATTATATAAGTTAGATTTATAGGATATTTTTTTCTTTCTCCCAAATTTACTAATTTTACAATAAAATCTAAAGTGCCTTTTGGATTTATTGTTTTACTTGCAATTTCAACTTTAACAGAGTAAATTGGTGCCGCCGATTCTAAAACCCTGATCGTAACGGGAATGCTTTGTTTTTGCCCTTCTGCTCTTATAATAATATTTCCCGCATAAGTTCCAATACTCTGATTGGCAAAAACGGTCAGGTAAATATCTAATTTTTTGGTTTCATTTGGTTGTAGAGTCAGTTTATTAGAACTTAAACTTAATAGGTCTCGCAAACCTTCTGTAATTTCCAGAGTAGTTGAAACATTTTTATATAACTTATTTTTCAGAGAAAGCCAATAAGATTTAAGTTCTCCGCGGAAAACCCTGACATCTCCAATATTCGTATCTATAATAAGAGGAAATTTTTCTATTGGACAATCATTTGGACAATTCTGCCAATTTTCTCCTATTTCGCAGACATTATTTCCACAAACCGCTTTCTTCTCTTTTGAAGGAGAATAACCCCCGCCTCCTCCCCCGCTAGTTCCTCCACTCGTTTCTTTTTTTTCTTCTGGTTTAGAATAAGGGGTGCATGGAACCAAACTGCTGCCAGAATAACAAGCTTCTGCAACAAAGAATGCTGATAAGTTTGAAACGGTAAAATTGAACTTTTTGTTTTCTGGTGTGGCATTTAATATATCTGAACTAGTTAAATCCGAATTGCATTTTCTCTCAATATAGTCCCAATTATGGCATTTAAAAATTCTAAGATGTTGTGGATTAATTGCCCAACCATATTTTTCAACCACATAATTATAAGCATCTGTGACATCCAAAATCAATCTTGCTTTACTAAGATTTATATTTGTATCCACAACAAATCCGAGAATTGGAACATGAGTTTCATCTGGTTTGTTCACATCTGTTTTATTTGAAATCTCTATATAAGTTTCAAAATAATCAAATTTAAAGGGATTTTTTGTTTCATTTTCGGTTAAATCTAAGTCTGCATTATAAAAAATTATTTTCTGACCGAATAAATCGACTTCCACATCATATTTTCTCTTGTGCAAAGTCCAGTTATATGTTTTATTATCTCTGGTGGAAAATTTATGCATTTTGTAGAGTTCTGCTAAATTTTTTTCTTCCCTGTAAAAAGTGAAGTTTGCATTGATTTTCTCTCCATCCGGGTTTGTTAAATTTCCCGTCATTTGTATTGGCAGATATATATCAAACCACCCCATTTTGCTGCTTTCTGGATTACCTTCGGTATCATTTGCATAGACAATTATGTCGTAATCGCCTATCAATTTTGGATTGGAAAAATTGAATACGAAATTTCTTTTATCAAAATCGTTTTCGGCGGGCAAAGTATTATTGGAGATGGGACATATTTTGTCTAATTTCCAGTCGCTTCCAGTATGATTGACGGTCGCCCATACAGAATCCGTTTTTTTGTTATCCGTAACATTAACCTTAAAAATTATGTAAGGCAAAGTATAAGAGGTATTATCTATAAAATATGTGTGAATATTCGAAAACCAAGGCGAAGTATAATCTTTATAAATAATTGCATCTTCTTCTATATCGGAAAGAACAACTTCTTTTGCCGTATAATTTCCGATAACTTCCAGATTATTTTTAATTGGGTTGTCTGTAATATTTGGAGCGGTACAAGTAATAAACCATCTTTTGTATATTGTATGAAAATATAAATCTGTAATAATACATTCCTCTCCGCCAATTAAAATTTTCCAATTTATGTCCGCCTGAACAGGAACATTTCCTTCTTTTGATTCTACTTCTATTGTTAAATTTTGATTTGGCGAAACTTCTTCCGGATAAGGATTTTCCTCCTTTGGAGAAATAATATCAACGGTGAAATTAATTATTATGAATGTGATAGGAATTTCAATGGATTTTGGAGTAGCACTTTCGTCCAAGTTTTCAATTTTTAAGGTATAATTGTAAGTTCCAATTATTAGAGGGTTATTATAGGTATCATAAAAAATTTCAACGGTTTTCTTTGTTTTGCTTGTTACACTTACTGAAGTTTGATTTGCTTGCTTTGTATCATTTAATGTTAAATAATTAATTGTTGTTTCATTTCCTGGAATGATAGATAAATTAAATTCAAAATCCGCTTCTTTTTTGTTTGTGATTATAATTTCGCCGAGTTTATTTATTTCTTTTTTTAAACCCACCGTTTTGTTTAGGCAAATCGGAGAAACTTCCCAATCCAGGGAAGTTATATTAAGAATTAAAGGAAGGTAATCTGTGCAATTTCCGGTGCAATTTTGGATGGTTACAGTGATATTCAGATGGTAAGTGTTTATATATGAATTGTTATTCGGTATTGTCAAAATCATGTTTATTGTTGAATTATCTAATTTATTTAAACCGAAATTATTATTGCTGAAAGTTGTCCAATTATTTATTAAATCAGAATTATCTCCGGTTAAATTTAAAATAATATTAGTTAGATCTACATTTCCATAATTAATCAAAGTAAAATTTGCTGTTCTACTTACCGTGATGGGAATGGTAAGACTTAAATTATTTTCGGAGAATTTTATTCTCTTGTTTTCTTTAACATCAATTGAGATATTTTTCATTGTATTATTTTTTGTACCGTCTGCATTCTGCCATTCAACGGTGAAATTTATCTGGTTATTTCCGATCTCCGCCCCTGCAGTTACAGTAATGTTAATCTGTCTGGTGCAATTTTTTCCGGTTGGTATGGGTTCGCAATATATGGCCGGAATAAAAATTCCGACGGGCTTACTGACAGTTATTAAAGGATTGTACATTGTGCTATTTCCAGTATTATTCAAAAAGAAATTTAATAAGAGTGTTGCATTATTCTCTATTGTTATGCCCTCCGCTGTTGAAGTGTTCAAACTCAGAATTAAATCTGCCGTCGTATTTCCCGAAGATACTTCAACCTTAATCTTCTTTTCATTAAATTCCGTTGCATTATAAAAAAGATCCGGTTGATCGGTTATATTACAGGAAAAATTATAGTTGCCTTCTCCTCCAACTTTAGAATTTTTAACAGATAATCCTTTCTCATCTGTCAGATTAAATCCAATTAGCGTGGTGGTATTATAAAAACTAACATTATACTTTGGTATTCCTTTTTCTGTATAATTATCTGCAACTTTGCACAATAAAGATAAATTTGCATTCTGCATACATTTATAATTTAATAGACCTTCCGTTATATTAACAAAGGTGCAATAGTTGGAAACTATTGTGAGATTATTGATATAAGCAAAGCCCGTTAAATTAAAAAACATGGTTTTTTTATCAGAATCATAAAACTGTTTTTCTGCTTCTGCAACCAATTTTCTTCTCCCAACATCTTCTGTTCCGTTCAATATGTAATTCGTGGTATTTTCACCGATTTTTTTCTTTGAATTCAGATAAATTTGAACTGGCTCGCCAGAATGGAAATTTACACACTCTCCACTTTCATCTGCAAAGCAGAGATAATCAATTAGAGCAAAAACGGCATCTCCCTCCCCCGCACCGGTATTTTTTTCGTTCCAGATAATAATGGATATGTTTCTTGCCGATGCGAAACTGAGATTGGTGCAAACATCGATAGTCCAGTTTTCCGGTTCTGGAACATCTCCGGATGGATTCGTATTTTTTATAATTTCTTCTGTTAAATTGCAAATAACTTCTCCAACTTTTATATAGAATTCGCCACTTGAATTGCTTTCATTAAATTCTCCCCAAGATTTGTATTTTATTTTTATCGAAGTTGGATAAGTAAAGTTCGGGAGTCTCTGGAATAACTTTGTTTCTCCACCATTGGCAGATAGATTTGCAAAATAGTCGGAACCTGCATGAGAAATATTACTATGGCAACCAACTGTGCTGCAAATAGAAGAATTCCAATATGAAAGGTCTCCAGAATCAAAACCGGCGTTCAAAATATTATAAGTTATATTATAAGAATTTGAATTTTCTTTCTTTAAATTAATTTCAAAAGTTTTGCTTTCATTTGCCGATAAATTAACCAAAAAAACCAATTCGGTTAAATTAGTCATATGTTCTTGACTCTTATTTATTTCTAATTTGTCTGCTGTTTTCCACGAATATAAAGAAAATGGCAGTTCTGTTTCATTGAATAAAATTTTGGTTTTATTCAAATTCCAGTCTTTCAATTCAAAATCATCTGAACTAAAAAAACTTCCGTTCAAGATTATCGGATAGTTGGTTCTATTTTTTCCGGATAAATCTTTAATTGTAAGATTTAATTGATATTTATTTACAAGATGCCATCTGATCAATAATCCGGTAATATTTTCATGACAGGTATCTGATACGGAAGCATTCAGAGTAACATTTTGTCCCTTGTAATAGTTTCTCTCTTTTGGAGAAATTATTGTCAAATTTAATTTATCTCTTAAGATTATTTGTTCATCGGTTTGATTGTCTGAGATATTATAAAAATCATGGGTTCCGTTAATTTCAACAGACAGATTTTTTATTCCGACATTTAAACTGCAATTTGGGGTATAAATTAAAGAACAGATTCCAGAAGAATTGGTTGTATTGGTTCCGATAAAGCTTTCATTTAAATAAAAATGACAAGTATAACTAGAAAGATTTGCATAATTTTCATATCTATCAACTAATCTGGCGGAAAATGCCGCCTTTTCATTCTTATAGAAAGAAAAATTAACTGGATTTAAAAGCACTGGTTTTAACCATCCTTTTATGGTCAGATTATATTCTGTCGAATTTTTATCGTTGTAATAATCATCATTTTTTATTCCGATGTGCCAATTTGTTTTTCCTGGCTCAAAAGTTTGGCCTGGTTTAAAAGTAAATTTGCAATAACCACTTTCATTAGTTTGAGTAGAATTTATTAAAGTATTATTGACCCAAAGAGAACAATTCGCTCCAATAACTGTTTCTTCCGAATTCGTATCATTAATAAAAATTGACAGATTTGTTGTTTCATTTCTGAAAACAATTGAATTATTTCCTTCGCAATTTCCATTATAAATCAAGGAAACATTGTGCTTTAGAACAGTAAAGGTTAAATATGTTGTATTTCTTGCAGAATGAAATTTCTCTAAAGGGTTACTTACATTATAATCAAAATATTCAATTTTAAATTTGCTTATTCCCGTCCAGTTTTTGTCTGAGGTTAGATTAAATTCTACAATTGTTCCATTAGTGACGTTTTTTGAACCTTTATTTACCCACGTCTTTGTTTTATTTTTAAAAATAAAAAGAACAACATTTATTGTATCGTTGTCAATATCTGTTACATTGGCGGAAAATGTAAAATTTGCACCCCAGATATCAGAAGATGGAGAGACCGTTAAATCGGTTAAATTTGGTGGCAGATTGTAAGAACCTCCAACTTGATAATTTGTGGGATTGTTTGAATTCAAAATTGGTTGTTTCCATTTGAAATACATATTGTTATTTATTTTTTTCTTGCAAACATAAAAAGTATCAGAACCAACCATTATTTGCGTGTAAGTTGGATTTGAAGTATTGCAATTATCTATCGAATTTGTGGGGGTGATATCGTAAAAAGTTCCATTGCCGTACCAATCAACCAATAAAAATTCTTCTCCCTCTATCTGCGAGTCATTAAGTTGCCACCACGCCGTCGCATTTGTAAAAGTTCCGTTCGTAGCATTCAAAGTTAAATTTATCCATCTCTTATAATTATCTGCCCCATAAGTGGAGTAATAATTAGAGGTATTAATTAAATGAATCGGCTCACTTTTATTCATTGAATCATCCCACAAAAAAACAAAAAAGTTTACTGGCTCACCAGCATTTAAAATAATTGGGTTTGAAGAGATATTACAAACTTTTTTGCTATCTATTGTTGTTACATTATAAGAAGTTAGATTAAAATCACATTTTGTTGCACTATTATCAACAACAATATATTTAATTGAAATGTTCTCTGCTGGGATTCCTTTAAAAGTAATGTTATAAACCTTGCTTCCAACCGATTCGTTTATTTTAATATCTGTTGTTCTTGACCAACCAGTAACATTTTCATAAGTAATTAAATCTGAAACATTGTAAATATATTTAACTTTTAGATTAGATATATTTAATTTTCCTTTGAAATCGGAATGAAAAATTAAAGGAATCTGACAATTATTTGCTGTATCGGGTGTAGTGCAGGTATTTATATAATTATTAATTGCGGAAACTAAATTTTGACCAGTTGCAATTTCTGATGTTCTCAACTTTATTTTTGAACTGTTCCAGTCTCTTGTTGAATCATTGCCAACATCTATGCTTAAATTTGTCGGAAAATAATCAAAGTTGAAGAGATATAAATGTCCATTACCCGCACCAACTTCATTCCCTTCATGAGCAGTAACATTGCCAACGACGACTGTATAAACGTAAGTAAGAGTAGTAAAGTCCCATATTTTTGTGCCATTTTTTGAAAAGGTGTATACTTTAGGTTCCTTAGAGCCAGCAACAACTTCGTTGCCAATGCTATTACTAACTGCTTCTCCAATATCAACGCTGTTTATTTCATCTCCAACAGTAAAGTTCCATATTTCTGATAAATTGGTATCATTCACATTAAAAGCAAATAACATATTTTGCTTGTCTCCAGTAACAAGTTCTTCGCCCGGATCTAGAGTTAAATTCCCAACGGCAATTGAAGTTATTGCATTTCCAAGAGTATAATTAAATACACATTCTCCAGTTTTATTTAATATATATATTTTTGTGCCGGAAGCAACGGCAATTTCTTTCCCGGGATCTGAAGTTAGATTTCCTACATCTATTGCATTCACAGCCGAATCTGTAGCATAACTCCAAACCAAACCTCCAGTAGAATTTAGAACATATACTTTTTTATCTTCCGAACCTGCGATAACATATTTTTTTCCATAACCAATATCTGCTATTTTTACTGAAGTTACCGTATTGTTGGTCTCATATTCCCAAATCTTGGTACCATTAGAAGACAATAGATATACTTTTTTATCTTGTGCTCCAAATGCAATTTCATTTCCCTCATTTGAAGTAACATTACCTACGTCCGTAGAATATATGCTGTTTATAGTACTTATATTATAAGTCCATATAATTTCTCCATTACTTCCATTTATAACAAACAAACTCGGTATCTCTTCTTCTGTTCCACTTCTCCCAGCAATTATTTCATTGCTTTCGTCTCCAACTACATTGCCCATAGATAAACCAAGCAAATGCCCTACCGTAACTCCATTCTTGATTACTATATTTTTGATGTAAATAGTAGTAATTTTACCAGTCAAATTCATACTGACATTTTGGACTGTCGCATTTTTTGGAATTGATAAATAAAATGTTTTGTTTCCGCCATTTTCTGGAAAATCAAATTCTGCGGAAGAAATAAAGGAGGTAGAATTATTAAATTTTGTTAGAATGTATCTGAAAGAAATGTTGCTCAAATCCAGAATATCTCCTTTTTGAACTCCCAAAAATCCTCCCGCAATATGAATATTTATAAATAATGATGATAAAATCAAGGCAAGATGTGCGGCAAAAATAGAAATAATTACTTTCTTTTCCATAATTATCTTGCATTATATAAAATACAAGATATCTTCCTAAATGGGTGCTTGATTCATGTTTCTATTAAGATTTATTATTATCCCGTCTCTCTATATTTCTTCCCACATTAATTGTATTTCTCAATTCACCAACAGAATCTCTCAATTCTCTTATGCTTTTTGTAAGGATCAGTTCTTCATCATCAAATTTTTTTGTAATTTTCCTAATCTGTCTGAATTCAAATTCCAGGATGGCCAGATAAACAATAATAACAAGAGAGAGCAAAAGTAGTAATTCCGTAATGGGTATGTTTATTCCAAATAAATATACATATCCCGTTATTCCTCCCATCATTTATTTTGTTTTTTAATAATATAAAATCTTTTTACACTCATATAAAGGAGAATTATGGCGAAGAATATTGTCAAATAACCCACTAAATTTCCATAATTTGCTGTCGTACCGACAATATAGAAATTTCCCGTTCCCGTCGCCAGAATTGCTAAATCGGATCTCAATCTGCTCTCCGCCAAATACGTTCCAGTCGGGGCTCCAATTGGAACTCTAAATCTTTCGGAAATACTCGTTTTATCTATTGGATCTAATTTCCCCAAATCTTGGATATTTGAATAAACCAGATTCCTTTCTGGAGTATATACTTCAGTTTCCAGATAAGGATTATTTATTTCTTCTCCGCCATGAATAACTAAAATATCCAGAGTTACCGTCGAGTTCAAACTATATCTCTCCTTGTCTGGAGTAATAATTATTTTGGGATAACTTTGTTTATATCTTATATTTATTTCTTTCAAAGCTTTCGCTGGAAATTTATTTATTAATATAGTTGTCAGATCTTCTCCACCAGTATAGGATAAACTATTTCCAAAACCATCTTTAACGGAAAGAATATTGTCTCTGGAAATTGGTAAGTTTATGGCAACATTTTCATAGTCTTCCTTTGCAAGGCTCCTCAAGAATATTGACATTTTTAATTCAACCATCTTGTTTTCTAATTTCTTTATTACTTCAACGTCTCTATCCGTTTCCAAGATGGGTGGAGTTAAAATTCTAATATCGTAGTTTCTCGTTTCCAGAGGTGCCAGTTTCGTTTTCCAAACCATCACGGTAGTTCCGTTTTCTTTTTTAAAAATAACCTTTTCGTCTATCCTTTCTCCTTTTTTATTCAAATAAGAAACAAATCCATCAGTAGTATCTTCAAAAACGTCTATCTTAAATTCAGATTCAACCCATCTTTGATTTGGATTATAAACATCAAACTCTTTAACCCAAGCAACGGGGTTTCCCACTGTTATTGTCCTTGCTGTCAAAAAATCTGTTTGTTTTATTATTGGCTCTATCATCGGACTTGGAACCGTGACTCTAACAACTCCATAAACTGTAGAAAAGACCATTTTACCGAGAGCAGGGTCAAAACCCGCCAGTTCCATAGGTATTTCATATAAACCCGATTGGATTATATTTATCTGATACAATATTTTAACTGCAGCGCCATTACTTAAATTCCAACCACTTTTATCACCGTTTGTATACTCACAGGCATGGACTTTAGTTCCATCAGATAAAGTAATGGTTCCCTTATCGGTTACATTATAATCCTCGCTAACACCGCAACTCCAGGTTGAACCGTCTGTTGAATTGCAAAAAGTTACAAAAGCTCTGGAACAAGCAAAGTTAGTTCCCAAAGGAACATAATCAACAAATTTAATTCCGGTAATTTCGCCTCCAAAAACCTGAGCAACCAAACTTCCATTCACTAAAGTTGGATTTGCTGGGTCCGGAACCCACAAATCTTTATAACCAATCAATTGTCTTCCTGAAGTGGACATTGTTTGAGCTGGTAAATCTTCTGTCTCTGGAGTTCCACTTTGAGTTGTTATAGTTGAATTTCCAGTAAAATTAAAAATATCTCCCAATTGTAAGTCTGATGGTGATTGTACCTCATAGAATAATTTTATTTTTTCTCCATTTTCTAAATATTTGCTGATATTTGTTGAACTTAAATCAGGTATTGTAACATTAACTAATCCATTATTATCTCCGCTTGGGTCTGTAACGGTAACAGTTACTCCATTTTCTGTTCCTGTTCCTGTTTTCAAAGTTTGGTAAGAACTGCTCGAGGTATTATACCATGAAACAATAACTGATGTCTCATTTATATTAAAGGGAGATCTCTGATATCCGCTGGTTGTATTTCTGGGAACAACACTCAAAATAACAATTTTCTTTCCCGGAGCATTGTTATCTCCTTGATAAGTAACTTCATCTGTTATATTGAAAGTTGTTGTTGCCTCTACAGCTAAGTAACCATTTATAGTTTTAGATGTTGCCATATCAATTTTGTATAAAGTTGGTAAATCCAAAGTTGTATTAATATAAGAAACATAATTATCCGAATTCGTATCGTTCCAGATTATATGCCAGTTAAAAGAAGAAGCTACATAAGGCTTTGTTCCAGTTATATGAACTCTGGTTGTATCATTAGAATAAGTTGGGTCTGTTGTATATAATCTTCCATAATCTGCCGTAAAGTTTGATGGATTAAATATTCCCTCTTGTAATTTATTTGTTACATTCCCGGTTGTTGCACTTACATTGTAAATTGCCCAGCTTGAAATGTTATAGGTCAAAACATTTCCATTAACTTCTGTAGAATTCTTTGCCAAAATAGTTATAAAGCCTCTAATATCCCACGCCCCGCCTCCGCTCGTTTCGGCCATATCAATTCCCTGCCTGACAGGACCTCTCGCATATTTATATGCTATTGTTAAACCGGTTAAAGTTGAGGTTTGGGAATAAGAACTTTTTACTCCCTTATTAGAGGAACTAAAATCTAAATTTATATTTGTATTGCCATCAGCAAAGTTGTCTGTTTCAATAATATTTGCGTAAATAGTAAATGTTTTTGTTTCTCCCGCATTTATATCGCCGCTCCAAGTTATTTTGTCATAATAACCATCTGCGCCATCATTTGAAGATCTAGAACCTAAAGAAGTATAAGTAATATTTACGGCATCAGCCTCACCATTAGTATTTGTATCAAATTGGATTACGATCTCTACATTTGTCAAATTTTTGGATGTTGAAGGATTGTGTGCTGTTATTACAAAGGTCATATTATTTGTTGAACCTCCAGAACCAATATTATCGTGATCGTATAAATCATGACCTCCCTGTTCATTTGAATAAGAAGTAACATTAAATTCTATTGCTGGGGCTTTATTTGCATTTGTGATCTTATAATAATTCTGATCCGCTCCAAAAACGGAGTCATTGACATAAAGTTTTGTTTTAGCCCAGATGGCAGAAGAAGAAGAAACTGTCGCTTTGTAAGCCTCTTTTGAATTCAAATTTGTATCTGTTGTTCCAGAAAGATTTATCCTGACTGTTTGGAGTGTGTCATTTGTGTTTGGCAAGGCAACTTCCAAGAAACCAAATCTGCACGGATTTGAATTATCGCTGCATTCTGGATAGGTTTCTGAAGAAAGAGAACCGTTCGTATCATAATCTGCATAAACCTGCTCTGTCTGATAAGCGACCGGACCAACATAAGCAAAAATAGGAGCAACTAAAACCAATCCAAAAATTATGGCCCAGAAAAAAAGCATCTTCATAATATTTCTTTAATTTTATATTTAATATAGTTTTCACAGCACATATATAAAAAAATTAAATAAAAAAATTAAAAAAGATAAATAGAGGAGTAATACTAAGTAATATATACATATTTAAAGATTGCAACTTGTTAAAATATGTGTGGAATATTTGGATATGTTGGAAATAGTAATGCTGTTCCAATATTAAAAAAAGGTTTGAAAAAACTGAATTACCGGGGTTATGATTCCTGGGGTTTTGGTTTAAAAATAAAAGATAAAATTGAAATTATAAAAGATGTTGGAGATTTTGAAAGACTGGAAGAAACACCCGAAATTGATTCAAATTTGGGCATATCTCATACTCGATGGGCTACAACGGGAGAGATATCAAAAAATAATGCTCATCCGCATACAAATGAAGATAACGGAATTTGTGTCGTGCATAATGGAATCATAGAAAACTTTCGAGAATTGAAAGAAGAATTGCTGAATAAAGGGCATAAATTCAAATCAGAAACAGATACGGAGATAATCTGCCATCTTATCGAAGAATATAATGAATACAAATTTCCAGAGGCGGTAAGAAAAGCATTCTTAAAATTAAAGGGCAGAAATGCCCTTGTTGCTTTGCATAAAAATTTTAATGGGCTAGTTGGTGTGAAAAACGGTTCTCCACTGGTTGTAGGAATAAAAAACAATTCCGGCAAAGAAGAATATTTTATTGCCTCCGACCATAGAGCCTTTATAACGGAAACAAACAAAGTTATTTTTTTAAATGATAACGAGTTGGTGGTTTTGGAACAAAATGAATGAAGAAAGCTATAAAGGAAAATTAAAATGACTATAAAAATTTTCGATGTTGAAACAGGGAAAGAGAAAAACAAAAAAATAGAAGAAATTGAATTTGAAGAAAAAGAGGAAGATTTAAAAGAAGAGCACTACATGCTGAAAGAAATTCTTGAACAGCCAGAAACAATAAAAAAAGCTGCAGAGCAGAATGAACAAAAATTGCTTGAGACGGCAATGGAAATATTAAGGGCAAAAAATGTTATTTTCACTGCCTGCGGAACTGCAAGATACGCGGCAATTGTAGGCCGATATTTATTTTCTAAAATTGCGAAAAAATTTTCTGAAGTTATAATGGCTCATGAATTTCAATATTTTATTGATTCTATTGATAAAGATACTTTGATAATCGCAGTCTCGCAGTCCGGTGAAACAGCAGATGTTCTCGAAGGTGTTAAAAAAGCAAAGGAGAACGGAGCAAAAATTGTCGCAATAACCAATGTTGAAAATTCTTCTCTTGCGAGGATGTCGGATTTTGTGTTTTATCTAAATTGCGGACCAGAAATTGCTGTCGCATCGACAAAGGCATTTACCGGACAATTGGTTATTTTATATCTTCTCGCCTTTGCCACAATAAATAAAATTCGGGCTTGTAAAATTAAGTTGAAATATCTTGCAAAAAAAGTCGAAGAAACTATAACCAAAAATGATGAAACATTAAAAAAACTTGCAATTAAATTGAAAGATAAAGGAGATTTCTATTATATTGCGAGAGGAATTGATTTCGCAATTGCCTCTGAGGGGGCTCTAAAATTAAAGGAAACAAGTTATATTCACGCTGAGGGAATGCCAGCTGGAGAATTAAAACACGGGACCTTGTCTCTGATAGAAGACGGAACTCCTGTTGTTGTTATCTGTCCAAAAGATTACACTTATGAAGAAACATTAAATAATGCTCAGGAAACAAAAGTGAGGGGGGCTTTCCTTATTGGAGTATCTGATGAAGAAAATGAACTTTTTGATTCCTGGCTGAGAATTCCCGAGACGGAGGAAATTTTTTATCCTTTGCTGACTGTTATTCCCCTGCAATTGCTCGCCTATTATATAAGTGTTGCAAGAGGAAATAATCCCGATAAGCCAAGAAATCTGGCAAAATCTGTTACTGTGAAATGAATCTTCCAATGAAGAGCCGAGTTTTGAGAGGTCTGGATAAATAAAAAAATAATATTATGGAAATAGACGAGAGCATTTTTCGGGCCTATGATATTAGAGGCATTTATCCGATACAAATAAATGAAGAACTCGCATACAAACTTGGAAGAAGTTTTGCAACATTCAATAAAGGTAAAATAGTTGTTGGGAGGGATGGCAGGATAGGAGGAGAAGTTTTAAAAGAAAATTTAATCAAAGGCCTAACTGAAAGCGGGGCAGAAGTAATTGATATCGGAATTGTTCCCACTCCCTTAATAATATTCT
>Ga0190306_1000283_pt1 | contig 18640 bp, 20 predicted proteins | sample 48700734_MG_FD_161657 | JGI IMG/M metagenome (GOLD analysis project Ga0190306, IMG submission 161657) | Hydrothermal vent sediment bacterial communities from Southern Trench, Guaymas Basin, Mexico - 4870-07-3-4_MG | ecosystem: Environmental > Aquatic > Marine > Hydrothermal vents > Sediment ... | reverse complement strand
TGAATGAGAGGTTCCCGATACTTAGTAGCAAATACTATGTGTATATAGTTTTTAACCAGAGACTGTCCCATACCTTATACTCCCTATACCTTAGGATTTTTATTAATACATACCTCTATATAGGACAAAAAAGTATTTTTTACTTCATTCTGCCCCCCTATCCTAAGCCCCGAAGGAGTGCCATTCCCTACCATAGGGTGAAGCCCTATGTTTTCATGATCAGAGATCTTAAACCAGCTGATTATAGATCTTAACCGGCGATCTAGATATGTTTTTAACGAAGAGCTGCACCCTTCGTTGGGGAATCACACCCCTTCGGGGCTAAGAGTCATTTTAATTATTCCTGTTTTCTGATATATTCATTTTATGAATTTTGATACAATAGCCAAAAGAAGCCATATAACAGGCCAAATACGATCTTTTTTCCATACCATGCAGTATCTTGAGGTCGAAACACCTATTTTATCACCATCTTTAATACCAGAGTCAACTATCGAAGTATTTGAAACTACATTTTCTAGTGATTTTCACAACAGTCATCAATTGTATCTTATACCCTCCCCTGAAGTCTTCATGAAAAAACTTATAGCAATGGGTTCGGGGCATATTTTCCAAATAACAAAAAGTTTTAGAAACAGTGAGCAAATAGGTAAAAACCACAACCCTGAATTTACCATGCTGGAATGGTACACCATGAATGCTGACTATATGGATTCGATACACATAACAGAAAAGTTTTTATCATCTCTTATAACAGAAGATACTCCTGACTGGTTTAGAACACCATTTATTAGAAAAAGTGTAGATGAATTATTTAAAGAGATTCTTTCAATTGATCTCCTTAAATATCAGACTAAAACTCTTATATTTAAGCAAGCTCTTAATCTGGGGTTGGGACCTGATAAAAATGACAGCTGGGAAGATATTTTTAATAGAATTTTCTTAAACTTTATAGAACCAAAACTACCAAAAGACAGACCCGTGATTATTTACAACTATCCGAAACAAATTAGGTGCCTTGCGAAGGAAGTTAAGGGAACTCCATGGAGAGAAAGATGGGAACTCTATGTTAATGGTATGGAACTTGCAAATTGTTACAGTGAAGAAACCGATAGTAAAAAAGTACAAAATATTCTGGAAACTGAATATGTAAAAAAAGCTTCTTCCGGTGGAGTAATTCCGGATATTGACAGTAACTACAATATGATTTTTAATAGTGACTTTCCGAAATGTTCCGGGGTAGCACTTGGTGTAGACAGATTGATAATGCTTCTTACAGATTCTCCGGACATTGAAGGGGTTATCTTATTCCCTTTTTCTGATATGGTAGGAGGGGAAAATGGAAACAGGAAGAAGGGAGACAGGAAGAAATAGAAAAGTTGAGTTCTTCCATTCTCCCGTCTCCATACTCCTTTTTTCTTCACCTGTAGCCTGATATCAGAAAGTTGCAGGAAATTAAAGAAGAAAAAATATATATTGAGGTTGAAGAGTATATGAAAGCAGGAGCAATTGATAAAGGTATAGCCCTTCTTATAAAAGGATCACCCTATATTGTGGTGGAAAGGGAATTTGTAAATCCAGGTAAAGGTTCAGCCTTTGTCCGACTAAAACTCAAAAGTCCTGAAAATGGAAAGGTTTTAAAAGAAACCATGAAAACCCAGGATCAGGTAGAAGAAATTATCGTAGAGGACAAAGAATGTCAGTATCTTTACAGTGATGAGGAAAACTTTCATTTTATGGATACAAGCACATACGATCAGTTTGAAATACCTGTTGAAGGATTTGCAGATTATAAACTACTAATGAAAGATGGTGATACATATAAAGTTATTATGTGGGAAGATAAACCTCTGGACATTATTATTCCATTTAAGGTTGTATATGAAGTAACAGAAGCCTTTGAAGGAGTCAAGGGAGATACAGTACAAGGGGCTTCAAAATTAGTTACCATAGAAACAGGGCTGGAAGTTAAAGTCCCTATTTTTATAAAGCAGGGTGAACGAATTATGATAAATACTGAAACAAAAGAATATGTGGAACGGGTTAATAGTTGATTTTAATTGAAAAATATTCCAATAAAGAGGTTCCATTCCGTTATAACGGTGTGAACCTCTCTTTTTTTCTCTCACAAAGATTATTCAGCTCTTTTACCATTGATGCAGGAACAAAACTACTGCTAAAAACAATTGCAAAAGAGATTGATTTTACAGAAATTAGTTCTGTATCAGATATTGGATGTGGTATAGGAGTAATAGGCTTATCCCTTAAGAAAAAACATCCGAAATTAACCATAACTCTTCAGGATCGCGATGCTTTGGCTCTGTCTTTTTCCAAAGAGAATGCCCATCGAAATAAAATAGAAGATATCTGCTATAGTGGAGAACTTGCTCTGGAAGACCTGGAAAAGAACTCACAGGATCTAATTATTTCCAATTTACCTGCAAAAGCAGGAGAATCAGTTCTTCAGGATTTTGTAAACAGGAGTCTTACTTATCTTTCTGTAGAAGGATTATGTTTGGTTGTAGTTGTAGCAACTCTAAAAGATACAATTCTTAATGCAATTAGAAAAACAGATGCTGAAATAACCTATAAAGAAGATACAAAAGAATACAGTGTTTTTCACTTCAAAAAGGGAAAAAATACAAACTTTCAGACTAAAGATAATGGCAAAACAGATCTCAAGGAATGTTATTTAAGGGGAACTAACGACTTTCAGCTTAAAAAGCTGTATTATTCGCTTAAAGTTGTATACAATCTGCCAGGGTTTGATACTATTCCTTATCACATTGATCTGACAGCACATCTTCTGGAAAAACAGGCTGTCTCCGGCCGAACACTGTTCTGGAACCCGGGGCAGGGACATCTTCCTGTAATTGCTCACCTTGTGAACAGAAAAAAAATAACAGAAACAACTCTTGCCTCAAGGGATATACTACAACTTAAGATAAGCAAAAAAAATCTTGCAGATACCTTCAGTTATATAAACGAAGAGAACCTAAAACTAAAACACATCTGTTGTCCTGAAAAACTGCGTACAGACGCGATTTATCGCGACTCTCCTTCAACTAATTCTTCCACATCAGATACGAAAAGAGAATCACCTTATGACTCTGTAATAATATCCATAGAGAGCTCTGATGACACAATATTAAGCAGTTTCCTGAATATTACTGCTCCTAATGGGATTTTGCTTATAACAGGAAAAAGTTCCAATATAGCGGGAGCTGTAAAAAACCATAAAGGATGGAGCCAGCTAGCTTCAAGAAAATACCGTGGATTTAGGAGTATGGTTTTTAAGCGGGATTAATAATTATTAACCCTTTAATTTTAGAAAAATGATTATCATAGGTGGCTATACCAGCCCCATACTCCATTACAGAAGCGGCAATCCATATATCATTAATAGGTATTGGTGTTCCCTGCTTTTTCAATTCATTCAATATAAAGCTGTAAAATTCTGAGGTTTCCAGTGAAATTGAAACTGTCACAACCCGGTTTCTGGATAGAAAATCTTTTAACTGCAGCCTGTTTTTATCCTCCAGTTTTCCCCGTCTGAATCCGGCCAAAAGTTCACCAATCACTACTGGAGAAATCAGTATTTCTTCATACATTCGAATAATTTTTATAGAAGCTTCGTCTCCTTTCATGGCATTGCTATAGATATTTGTATCTATAAATATCTTCTTCATATTCTATTTCCAAATTTCCTCATCAATAATCCTGGATTCTGCTTCAGCTTCTTTTACCTGTTTAACTTCCTCTTCCGACCATGTTCCGAAAAGATCATCCATATCGTGATACTCCAGTTTTTTCTTCCCTTTATGAAGTTCGCTAAGAGTAGTAATAAGGAATTTATTTATGCTAAGACCACGGTTTTTAGATTCTGCTTTAATTTTATCATAGAGGGAATCTCCGATACCTCTTATATTTAATGTATGCATACTATCTATCTCCTCTGTATATAATATCACTATATGCCACCTAATGCAAACATTTATTGATGGCAATAATAAATATTTATAGTTACTATTCTTATATCCAAAGGTATCCTTCAGCTTAACTTAGGGAAATCCTTGGGATACCGGGTTGTGATGTTTAAGAGAAATCCCAGGAATTATTGATAGTAGAGATAGATCATGATAGAATATATTGTATAGTGTATTATATTGATTGACCTGGAGTTAAAAAATGCAGAAATTTATTCTTACTCTTGCTCTTATTCTATTATGTTTTGGGTCAGTTTATTCGCAGGAAACTGCAAAAACTGATAGAAATCAACCAAACTCAAGTAAATATATATACCAGTTAAGCCTGGGATCTGCTTATTCCATATACTTTTTTGATATACAAAATTTACTGGATTCTATGGATGAAAGTTCCCTTAGTAGAATACCTTTTAGCATAAATTTTTTGTTTGGTAAAAAAATGTCAGAGACTATAGCCTGGACAGTCGCTCTAACAACAGGTTTGGATATTTTTTCTGCTTCTCCTGATTCTCTGCAAATCTATACAATTAATCTCACCGGAGGATTCCAGTACATCCCTTTTAAAACAGGATTAACTACGGGAATTAATGCAGGGTTTTCAATTCTTATTCCAAATACCAATCTTAGCTATAAAGGAAGTACAGAAATAGGTTCATCTGTTTCTCTGGATCTGGGTTATACATTTGAAACATTAAAATTTAGCAAATTCGGGATAATCCCTGGAATTGAATTCAAATTTATTCATTCAGAAATGTTCCGGGGTTCTGTAAATCAAATTTGCGGATATATTAGTTTAGGAATAAGATGAATACAAGTTTGGAACAGCTTATAGAAGCATCAAAGACACTGACTTTAGAAGTAAACAAACTAAAATTTTCCGGAAAGGTAAATCATGTATACAACCCCTTAAATTATGCTGTAACCCCCCATACTGATTACCTAGATAAATATGCTTCCGGGAAAAAGAAGGTACTCTTTCTTGGCATGAATCCGGGGCCATGGGGAATGGCTCAGACAGGTATTCCATTTGGAGAAATTTCGTACAGTAAAAATTGGTTAAAAATAAAAGGCGACATACTGCAACCAGGTATAACCCACCCAAAACGTCCAATTTCAGGATGGGACTGCCCCAGAAGTGAAGTTAGCGGAAGAAGATTATGGGGACTAATGAAAGAACGTTATAAAACTGCAGAAATATTTTTTAAAGATCATTATGTTGAAAACTACTGTCCTTTGGTGTTTATGGAAGAAAGCGGGAAAAACCTGACTCCGGATAAATTACCTGCAAAAGAAAGAGAAACTCTAACAAAAATATGTGATGAACATTTAATAAAGGTTATTAAAATTATGGATCCTGAGTTTCTTATTGGAATAGGTAAATATGCAGAAAAAAATTTAAAAAGAGTTGCAGACTCTATGGACGACAGCCAAAACTATAAAATATCTTCTATATTACACCCAAGTCCTGCAAACCCCCACGCAAACAGAGGCTGGGCAGAAGCTGTAACCAAACAATTAACTGAACAGGGTGTATGGTCATGATTTCCGATAGGGAATGGTTTAAAACCGTTCCCTACCGGAAAATCATTTACCGAAACGCCCCTTTTTCAATGGCAAATTTCATTACATAGGTCAAAAGTTCATCATCAATATTTTCTGCATAGCTGGAAAAAAGATCTCTAATAGTTATCCATTCCTCCAGAGTTAGAGGATCCTTTACATCATCATAATCCATATCAAATAGATCTATAATATCTACAAAATGGTAGGCCAATTCTCTTAGTTGATCTAAATTTATACCGATATTTTGTCCTTTAACATTTTCTTGATCAATATAGTACTGGAAAAGATCTTCCATGAAATTCCCGGGTAGCATATACCCTGATTTTATAAAAAGTTCTGCTAGTTTCTCCTGTTTGGCAATAGAATCAATATCCCGATTATTAATTGTTTTTTCAATACCCCTGTAAAGAAGAAGTGATGCTCCCACTACTTAACTCTCCCTTTATCAATATCTAGTTTTCTACAATTGTTATCTCTACACGTCTGTTTTGTGCCATACCCTCTGGCGTACTGTTGTCTGCTATTGGTTCTGTTGCACCCTTCCCAACTACAAGCAGCTGATCCCTTTCCTTTGCACCCTGGGAAATAAAATATCCGGCAACCATAGATGCCCGCTGTTTTGATAGTAAAAGACGACCATCTGCAGTACCGGCCAATGCAGTATGTCCTGTAATTTCAACATCTCTATCAGGATAATTTTTTAATATATCTGCTATAACATCAAGTTTTTTCTTTTCATCATTACTTAATTCAGATGAGTCCGCACCAAAATTAATACTGCCAAGAGTAATAGTAACTCCCTTATCATCAATATTTACTACAGCATTTTCAAGACGTTCTCTATCCAGCTTTTCCTGTATATCCCTAACTATTACATTTTTATCCATAAATTCAGACTCTGTTACTCTTGCACCTGCTGTTCCTGTAAACTCATAAATACTACCAGTAGACAAATCAAACTGGATACTAAACTCTTCTTCATAGGCATACGGTCTTCCAATTTCGTTATCCCAGTATAGAGTCTGATCAGAATATCCTGTTACCTTTACAGGATATATGGGATATTTGGAATAATAATCTGATGTTCTTTGGGAAATGGTATAAAAAATTGAAATAAGATCATACTCTTTGCCATCCTTTTCTCCTTTACCAAGATACTTATATTTAACTTTAACAGGAAAATTAAAAGCTTCCTTAATCCCATATCCAGTTCTAAGATCATGCACCTCATAACCATCAGCCTCCCAGGTATCACCTGGTTCATAATCCTTTGTATCAAATAAAGGAACATTCCTGACTACAGGCATAAAATACGAAGGATCAATACTCAATTTACCGGATTTAGCTCTTACAAAATCAGAAAAATATTCCTGTGATAGTGTATAAACCTGAACATTTCCAGTTCTTTCTTCTGAAGTTGCATAATTTGCCGAAATTTCAGCACTTCCATCTTTGTAGGTATTGATAATTTCTACTGATATCTTATTTAAAATCCTCGCCTTATGATGAAAAGCTCCATCCAAATATATACTTTCATCCACAATAGATACAATTTTATATTTCTCACCTAAGATATATTTATAGGAAAAAACCTCTGCATACAAAGATACAGAGATTACCAGTAGACTTAACCCAATAAAAATATTTCTCAACTATCTCTCCTTTTTTGCCCTTTGTAATAATTTCTTGACAAAGTTCCTGTTTAAAATATATCCTGACAAGGAATAATTCAGACAGGATAGCAGTTTGTTGCACAAATTCAGAACACCTTACAATATGAAATATATTAATTCAGCCTTGCAACTGAGTGGTTTTAAAAATACCACTTCTTTCCAAAAACAAGTATTTCCGGTAATACTTTCAGGAAAGGATCTTATTGCAGAAACAAAGGATGCAACCGGTATAGAAATTACGTATATTCTACCACTACTGCTCAAAAAGTTTAAAAATAAAAAATCCACATCTGCAATAATCCTGTCAGATTCCCCAATTTATACAAAACAAATAGAAAAAAATTATAAAATACTAATTAGCAACAATAAATTTTCAAATTCCATCATAACTCTTGGGTATAAAGGGAATTCAGGGTCAGATATCCCTATTCTAAATAAGAAACCTACCATTATTATCGGCAATACAAACAGGATAATTGATCATATCCGAAGAAACAATCTATATGTAAATGATATCGAAACCTTAATTGTTAATACTTCAGGGATTCAGAATCTACAGGGTTTTGAACAAAATGTCTTGTTTATAGCCTCAAAACTAACACGGAAAGCACAGATTCAGATATATACAGGCTCACTTATACATCCAAACAGTCTGGAAAAGATCTTAAATCATCCTATACGAATACTGTATACAGAAAGAAAAAAATTCGATACTATCATCAAAGGAGATACATCAGTGGATAAAGAAAAATTAGAACAGCAGATTAAATCCATCATACAGGAAATTAAGGCAAATCCTGACGATATTGCAGAATACAGAAAGATCTTTAAAAAAAATGTTCCAATATTTCTAAGATCATATTTTGCAGCAAAACTTTTAATGGATTCACATGGAAAATCTTTTACACCAGTTAGAAAAGTTTCGACAGAGAACATGAAAACCCTTTTTGTAAGCATAGGAAGAAGAAGAAAGGTTCATCCAAGAGATCTGTTAAAATTATTTCAAAAATCTCTTGATGTTAAATCAACACAAATTGGCTCGATTAAAGTACTGGATAACTACTCATTTATAGATTTGGAAGAAAATCTTAGCAGCAAAGCTGTTGAAATTATGAATGGTATGGAATACAGAGGAAGAAAAATTTCTGTTGATTTTGCAAAAAAGAGAACATAATTATCTGATAAAGAAGGTAATGGCACTCAAAAAAATAATAAAATTTATTATAAATCCTGCAGCAAAATTAAGAGCTGAAATTATTTCATATTTCCTTGCAATCCTTGTAGATTCCTTAGACAGGAATTCAGGATCACCTGGAATAAGTAAAGTTTCAGCAAAAGGATCAGTTTGTTGTTCTGTGCCAAAAACAAAGTATTCCTTTATTTTCTTACTTAGGGAAGATTTTCGTAAAACAGGTTTTTTAAAAATACTTAAAGCTTCTTCTTTTGTTTTTCTAATATAACAATTATATGTATTTCCATTTACAAGTGTAACAGATTGGGTTTCTGATAAACCACCAGATTTTGTAAAGAAATTCAGTGGTAATTTTAGAAGATCCCGTTCGGCTCTAAGATTTCGCGCTTTTTTCCAAAAGGAATGATAGATGTAATAAAATATGAGCCCTGGCGGGAAAAAAGGTATTACAGGGACAAGACTAAAACTTAGAGCTGTAACAGCTACAAAATGCATATAGGGCATTTGAATTAACAAATAAAAGTAAATAAAAAGAGAAAAGGAACCAACTGTAAGAGCTCCAGGAGTTAAGGAGTTCCAGTACTCATTTCGCTGGCGACCTGAAAGTATTGCATGACTATAAAAATTTGATTTATCACAATCAAAAATTATAACCAAAAGAGGATCCTCTTTAGTATTAATAAATTGGGGAAATCCTTTATTTTGTACAAATTTTCCTGAAACAAAAAAACTGGTTTTCTCTGGAATAGAAAATATTCTATTCCAATATGTTTTTTTGGGACTTTTATCCGAATAATTAAGAGTGTCAGACAAAGATACATCTGTAGAGGCAGTTGGAAGCATATAAATAGGAACACCCGCAAGGTCTATTCCAATAGATACATCACTATTTTTCAACCATAAAATATTTTCTCCTTCTATAGCCTGAAGAAAACCAAAAAAACGATAATATCCGGAAGGCTCATTACCATACACATCTTTATAAGAAATGTTTTTTTGCAGAGAAGACTTCATTAATTGATATCTGAATCTTCTCCAGCCTGTTCTAACCCAGAAAGCTCCGACCAAGGGGACAAAAGCATAGAAAAAAAGAGTTATAAAAACAATAATAAACAGATGTTGATAAACAGTAGCTTGTAAAGTCACAATTAATACCTTACACTACATTATCATGATGGATCGTATTGTAGTAGGTATTTTTAACACAAATTCATATCTTTTTTCCGAATGGAAAAAGGAATGCATTATTATTGATCCAGGCGGGGATTCCAAAAAAATAATTTCAAATATGTCACAAAAAAATCTTATACCAAGAGGAATAGTTTGTACCCATGGTCATATCGATCATATTATGGCTATTAGAGACATTCAGAAACACTTCAGCAAATTGGGGGTAACACTTCCTCTTGCAGTCCATGAATCTGATATAAAGTATTTCGGTCCTGAAGCAGGAAAAATTCATACAGAAAGCATAAGTGGTATTTCAATTAATCTCTTATTGGAACTTAACATGGAAATTAATGGGATTCCCTTACCAGATATAATACTTCATGAAGGAGATACTCTATGGGGATCAGATCTGACTGTAATACATACCCCGGGACACAGCCCTGGGGGAATAAGTCTGTACAGTGAATCACAAAAATTCCTTTTCTCAGGAGATACTCTTTTTTTTGAGGGAATAGGTAGAACAGATCTTCCAGGAGGGAATATAGAGGCTCTTATAGACAGTATCCATAAAAAACTTTTAATTCTTCCGGACGAAACAAGGGTATTTCCTGGCCATGGACCTTTCAGTTCCATTGAGAGAGAAAGAGAGCATAATCCTTTTATTAATTCTTAAACCAGAAAATTAAACAACAGGCCTGTGGATTTTACAGGATTTTTATAAACCGATCCGGAATCCAGTTTACCATGCATTTCCACAGATAATTTTGTTATTAAAGATTTTAAGGTTTCCTGATTTAGTTCACCAGATTCAGGAGTTTCAACCTTCTCCCTACCTCTTAGCTTGTTTAGCTGTTCAATTAAATTGTCCAAGGCCCGAAGCCTGGAAACAGAATATGATCCACTTGTTGAGCTGGAGGGAACTATTTTTATATTTTTAAAATTTGCATAGCTTATATCACGTGAATTTACAGGAAAACTTACCTTTCCCTGGCCAGTTGTAGCACGAACCAGGTTTGATAGAGATATTGTAGATGCAAAATTGCTTGCCTGTATTTCCATAACTGCTTCCTACCTAAATTTTCGGAAGAAATCAGTATGAGTTTACATATTTATCTTAATTTTCGTTCCTCAACAACGAAAAGAAATTAGCATTGAAGCTTTTGTATATTACCATTATCTTTCTTTTCGTTCCTCTGAACTCTTACAATCTATGCACATTAAAGCATAAGGTTTGGCCTCCAGCCGTTCCGGAGGAATTTTTGTACCACATCGCATACATAGACCGTATCTGCCATTTTTTAACCTGGATAAAGCTGAATCTATTAATCTAAGAGTTCGGAGATCCTTTTGATTCAAGGCTTCAAGAGTTCTTTTATCAATATCGTCTGAAGCAAGATCAGCTAGATCCTTTGGTTCCAAACCGTCAACAATTTCCTCAAATTCCTTACTTTCCGAAATAAGTGAAGATATTATCTTTTCCTTTGAGCTTATAAGTAGTTCTTTAAATTTTTTTTCTGCCAACTTTTCCATTAAACATCCTTTTTAGTAAGTAAAGCCCTAAAAGCAAATTAATCTGCCTCAAAAACACATAAAAGTCAACTCTTTGAGGCTTTTATAATACAAATAAATTCATCTTGTTTTTGGCTTTTTGCGCCAGTCAAAGTTCCTTATTTTAGAGAAGAGCTGATTTTTACATTCAAAATGTGATATAGCACAAAAAGCTTTCTTGACAAAGCTTTTCTATTATCATAATATAATCCCAGAAAACAAACTGTGGAGGCAATGTGGCTAAAGAGGAAGCGATAGAAGTTGAAGGAATAGTAAAAGAATCTCTTCCTAATACCATGTTTAAGGTAGAGCTTAAAAATGGTCATGTAATTTTAGCTCATCTTTCGGGAAAAATGCGTAAACATTATATTCGTATTGTACCTGGCGATAAAGTCCGGGTGGCACTTTCTCCTTACGATCTTACCAGAGGCAGAATTATTTACAGAGAACGTTAAAAATCATTGCTTATTTAAAATTAATAGACTAACATAATTACTATGAATGAATCTTCAAACGGAAAAAAAGTATTTTTTTTATATCCCCAAAGTGTAATTCAGGATGAACTAATAGCTTTTCTTTTAAGAAATGAATATGAAGTTTATTTTCTAAATGACCATCTTAAAGCCAGTCGAATTTTTAAACGTTTTAGTAATTCAATATGCTTTATTAATATTGATAATGGATTAAAAGAACCTGAATGGGAACAATATATAAAAGGTCTCCGATCAGATCCAGAAATTAAAGGGCTTCAAATAGGTATTTTATCATACAATAATAATCCTGTTCTAATGCAGAAGTATTTAATGGACATTGCAGTCGAATGCGGCTTTGTACAGCTTAAACTGGGAATTAAACAAAGTACAGATATAATACTAAAAGTTCTTGAAGCCAATGAAGCAAAGGGTAGAAGAAAATTTGTAAGAGCAGACTGTACAAAGGATTCCAGGGCTGTACTAAACTTTTCCTATAAAGATTCATTTTTTGAAGGAAAAATACTAGATATCAGTTCTGTAGGTCTTGCCTGTGAATTTAATCAAACAATTCCTATTGATAATAAGACAATCCTTCACAAAATACAGCTAAATTTAAGAGGCAGTCTTATTCAGGTAGATGGTCTTATTCTAAGCCGCAGATTTGACAATGAACGAATACTTGTTATTGTTTTTAACCCAAGGCCAAAAGAAAAAGAGCTTGATAAAATTCATATTTTTATTCATAAAACACTTCAAAAGAATATTGATATTTATTGATGCATCTGAATATTAATAATTTCTGATAAAATTTCCATACTTCAAAAAGATATCACAAAAAGAACTCGTAAAAAAAAATGTTTTTTTATAAAAATATTGGCTTTTAGGTATTTCATATACTATAGTTACTTTAATGAACTCTATGAAGAAAATAATGGTTGTAGAAGATGAACAGATTATTGCCCTGGGTTATATTATGGCTCTTAAAAAAGCTGGATTTGAAGCATTTGGAGCTTTTGACACAGCCCAAAAGGCAATTGAAATAGTCCCCTCAATTAAACCGGATCTTATTCTAATGGATATTAAGTTAAAGGGTACAATGGATGGAATAGATGCAGCAGAGCAAATATTGAAAAACGGGAAATTCCCCATTATTTTTATGTCTGGCAATAATGATCTGGAAACAAAAACAAGAGTACAAAAAATTAAACAAGCCGTATATTTAAATAAACCAGTTGTAATAAATAAGATGATAAAAAAGATAAATGAACTGTTAAACTAACAATATGTAAGAGGCACAATAGTGGAAAAAGACAAAACCAGGTATTTAATTTATAATATTCGAAAATTTACTTTTTCAATATCCCTTATATTAATACTGATATTTAGTACTCTTATAATCATAGATCGTGCCGTATATATTAAAAATATCACGAAGCACATATATTCAGCATCCCTTAGAGAACAGAAAGAACTGTTAAAAAATGAAATCACCCTTGTTTCCGGTTTTGTAAATGATTTTATAGATTATGGATTTGATAAAGATGTAGTTTTAAATCTTTTAAGAAAAATTCGTTTTGGTAAAAACAATGATAATTATATTTTCATTGTAGATTATGAGGGAACTACAATTCTAAATGATACAAAAAAAGAACTGGAAGGTAAAAATATATGGAACATGGAAGATCCCAATGGGGTTAAAGTTATTCAGGAAGAAAGAAAGGCAGCTAATAAACCTGGCGGTGATTTTATCTACTATTCATGGGAGCAGCCCGAAACAGGTAAAACTGCACCTAAAGTTTCTTTCATAATAGGTATTCCACAATTAAAATGGATGATCGGTTCCGGAGTTTATATTGATACAGTAAAATATAACAGTGAAATTGGTATAAGACAAATTTATAAAACACTGGCCTTTCAGCTTATGGGGCTTATAATTTTTTCATTACTGCTAATTCTGTATATCCGATACAAATTTAAAAACTTTTCAAAACTGGTTTCTACAGATATTTCCCAAATAGATAACTGTTTTATAAATGCAGAGCTTACAAAAAAAACTTATAATATTTCCAACATTAATTACGTAGAGTTTTTTAAAATTGCCAACAGAGCAAATATAATGATACAAAGACAGCAGAAAGCTGAAACTGAAAAATCCAATATTCAAATCCGGCTTCGCCTACAGAGAGAGCAGTCACCTCAGGCTTATGTGGATTGGAATTCTAACAACAGGATTATTGGTTGGAATAAGGCTGCAGAGAATATATTCGGCTATACACAGGAGGAAGCCCTGGGAAAATCCCTTGATCTAATTGTTCCAGACTGGGAAAAAGAGGAAGTTTCGGAACTATTTCAACATCTTGGGAAAATAACTAATCATGAAAGACATATAAATTCTAATATTACAAAAAATGGACGATTAATTACCTGTGAATGGTATAACAATAGAATAGTAGACGACAGGGGTAATGACCTGGGGATTACCACAATAGCCGTTGATATTACAGAAAGACTGCATATTCAGAATGAAATAGAGATAAAAAACACTCAACTGGAAAAATCCCTTAAAGAAAAAAATATACTACTCCAGGAAGTTCATCACAGAGTAAAAAATAATCTGGCTATTGTCTCTTCCATGTTATCCCTTCAGGCAAACAGTATTGAAAATGACCAGCTGTTAGAGCTATTACAAAGCAGTAGAAACAGAATACAATCTATGGCCATGGTTCACGAAAATATTTATAGAAACAAAAGCCTTAGTGAGATAAATGTTAAAAATTATATAGAAGAACTAATTGGATACCTTATGACAAGTTACAACCTTTGGGAAGATAATATTTCTTTAATTATTGATGTACCGGATATAAATATGGAACTGGATCTGCTTATTCCTTTGGGAATGATAATAAATGAGATTGTTTCAAATTCTTTTAAATATGCCTATAAAGAAGGAAAAATTCTGGAACTTTCTGTTATACTTAAAACAATTGATAATAAGATGAATTTGAATATATCTGATAATGGCACCGGGTTTAATGCTGATGAGCCTGAGCAAAAAGAAGGTTCCATAGGAATGATGATAATAAGAAGCCTGGTAAACCAGATTGATGGAAAAATGAAAATTATAGCAGAAGGGAAAACCGAGTATGAAATAATTACAGATTTTACAGGAGTTCCTATTAATGAAAATTCAAAATAAAATCGCACTCTCTATGAACTTCATTGGTATAGTAATTATAATTTTTACAGCAATTTTTTATAATAATCTAAGCCAAAAAACCATTTTAAATGAAAAACTGATGAATCTCAAAGACTTATCTGCTGAAATAAGCCAAAAACTAAATAACACCCTTGAAGCAAATAAAGTTGTTGCTCTTACTATATCCAGCGCCCCTGTTATTAAAGAGGCTCTTATAAAAAGTAATATAGATTTTTCTACTTTATCAGAAAGTGATAGAAACAGGAAAATAGAACAACTTAACAATAAGTGGATGAATACAGAGGACATAAACAACACCTTTATACAAAAATACTTAACTAATAATCCTGCAAAATTTTTAAAACTACAACAAAAAATCCTCCCGGGACAATACGGAGAAATTTTCCTTACCAATAAATATGGTGTTATGATTGCATCGACAGGTAAACTTACTACGCTTGCTCATAAACAAAAATATTGGTGGCAGGCAAGTTTTAATAATGGAAAGGGAAAAACATTTATAGATGACCGTGGATTTGATGATAGTGTAAATGGTTACGTCATTGGAATAGTTGTTCCAATTATGGATAAGAATGAGTTTATAGGAATACTAAAATGCAATATTAATATTGTAGGAGAATTAACAGATACAATTCAATCTTTTACTTTAAATAATTCCATAAAAATAGAAATTTCACGTACAAAGGGATTAATATTGGCAGAAGAAGGTTATCGCCCACTATCAAATAGACTTCCGGATAATTTACTCCAGTATATCCAGATAGAAAAAGCAAAATCTTTCATGGTCGGAATAAACAAGAATAAAAAACTTGCAGCATTTGCCCCTGTAGAAATTACACAAAATTCAGATTTAATTGGATTTGGAGGAAGCGAAATATCTATAGATCATAAAAACGGAAATAAAGGGGAAGGCTGGAATATTGTAATTGTACAGGATAAATCTGATGCACTAAGGGAGGTTAGTAATAATAGAAATAATTTAATAATATTTGAAATTATTTTTATTTTACTTGCAAGTATTTTTTCCCTTCTTTTTGGTAAATGGATAACAAAGCCACTGATTAGTTTATCAAACATAGCATACAAATTTGGTGAAGGAGATTTAAGTGCAAGAATCAAGGTCAGCACAAAGGATGAAATAGGCAAACTGGCAACAGCTTTTAACACGATGGCTGAAAAATTAAACAATACTTTAATATCACGGGACAAGCTGATTCATGAAAATAAATTACGTAAGAAAGCTGAAAAAGAAGTAAAACTTCAATTAGAAGAGAAAAGTACTATACTCAAGGAAACACATCATAGAATAAAGAATAATTTTGCAACTATTAGCGGACTTTTAAACACCCAGGCAATGAGTTTAGAAAATCCTGAAGCTGTTACTGCTCTTAATAATGCAGCCGGAAGGGTTAACAGTATGGCAATACTGTACGAAAAAATGCTGCATGCAGATAGCTATTTAAATTCCTCAGTAAAAGAATACTTAAACAGCCTTATTAAAGATATTGCCAGTTTATTTCCCCAAAGCTCTAATATTACAATAGAAAAACAAATTCAGGAATTATCTCTTAGTCCTAAAGAATTGTTTCCAATAGGAATTATACTAAATGAACTTTTAACAAATATTTTTAAATATGCTTATATTGGGAAAGAATCTGGCATTGTTAAAATAAATTTAAAATTAGAGAATAATTATATTACTCTGACAATACAGGACAATGGTATAGGCTTAGCTAATGATTTTGATATAAAAAAACAAAAGGGCTTTGGAATTGCTCTAATTAGAATGCTTACAGAACAATTAAGAGGGGAATTCTCAATGGAAAATTTTAATGGAACAAAAACTATATTGAAATTTCCTGTTTAATCCAATAATCTATTTTAGGTAAGGATGGATCCTTAAAAATAAAGCTATGACTGTTTTGGTCATTTGAATATATCTTCAAGTGTAATAGTTTCGGTAATCAATTCTCCGGACCAGATATTGTCTGATAATCCAAATGATGTCACTATGGTAATAAACAGATTTTTTCTTGTTCCGGTAATGTTCCTGAATACCTCTCTTTTTCGACGTAATGTTTGGGCGTATTGTTTTGTAATAGTAAAAAGCCCCTGTGAAAATTTCATTTCACAAATGTTTATAGTTCCATCTTTCCGGTCTATTAATAAATCAATCTGAGCCCCTTGCTGGTCATGATTAGGTTTTGGTATAAATCTCCAGGGACTATGTGTTGTGGTAACACCGCTTATTCCAAGAGCATCTTTCAATTGTCTTATATGTTTTATACAAAGATTTTCAAAAGCAAACCCTGCCCATGCGGCATGATTAGACGAGTTCTGAAGAGACATCCAATAACCTTTGTCAATATTACGCTTACCCAGTTTCTCGATCCATCTTAAATAAAAGAGGCAATATTCATCAGTCAATTTATAAAGTGAGTTATTACTGTTATTTCCAAATGGAATTTGTGCCTGAATGAACCCTGATTCCACAAGTTCATTAAGTTGTCGGGATATTGTACCTCCTGAGCTTACTTTTAAATTAATTATTAGTTCTTTTCTTGTCAGGCCACTCTTTTTTTGTGCAAGAATTCTTATGATAGCCTCATGCTGTTTACTGTTCCTAAAAAGAGAAGACAAAAGTTTTTCGTACTCATCCCGTAAAGCACCTTCTGTTGAAAAACATAGATTATCAATATTTTGTGCTGCTGACATTCCTGGAGTTACCAGAGATAAATAATAGGGAATACCTCCAATAGCCATATACAATTCAGCTGTTTGAAATCGGGTTAATAATATTTTTTTTGATTTGAAAAATTCTTCTGATTCCAACAGTGTAAAAGGAAGTAGTCGAATGCGTCTGGTTAATCTATTGTGCAAACCTCCTTTTGCATTTACAATTTTCTGAAGCATCCAGGAAGCGGCTGATCCACAGACAATAAGAATTAAGTTTTTTTGCTTTACACCCCATCCATTCCAAAAATGATCAAGATTAGACAAGAAGTTTGATCTCTTTCCATTGAACCAAGGCAGTTCATCTATAAAAACAACCTGTTTTTTTAGAGGCTGTTTTTTTAGTTCTTTTCCTAAAGACTTTTCAAGTCTGTTGAAGGCTTCCATCCAGGAATTAGGTCTTTGGGGTTTTTCTTTAAGATTCTGAGCTCTACCAAGAGCGTACGCAAAATTTTCGAGTTGTTCCTTCAGGGATGCCTGATATATTCCCACTATCTCAAAAAAAATATCATTTTCAAAAAATTCTCTTATAAGAAAGGTTTTACCAACTCTTCTACGTCCATATACGGCAATAAATTCTGCTTCTGAGGATTTGTATACCTGTGTAAGAATTTTTTTCTCAAATCTACGTCCAATTATTCGTGAAATACTCATATATTATATTTTACATAATATAATTGCTTTGTACAGCCAAAATAGCATATTTTTGCAATAAATGGCTTTTTATTATTCATATATCCAGCCAAAATACAGTTTTTTTTAATGTTTTGGCTGGATAATATATAAGAACTTGAGAAATAACGAGATAAACTAACAAATATTGGAAGACAACTCTTCAGCCCCTCGTTAAAACATCCTGACAGTGAAGCCTCTTATCCTTCTGCATCAGCTGCATAGGGCTTCACCCTATGCAGAGAGAGATTACACCCCTTCGGGGCTATGGAGGGGGAATCCTGTTGGGCAGTAAAAGAAGATAATGCCATTATTGCCTGGAGTTTACAATTAACTTAACTCGCAATAACTTCTCAAATAAGAAAATACACTCAAAATTCTACCCCCCCCCCAAAAAAAAATATAGAAATAAA
>Ga0190306_1000282_pt1 | contig 18677 bp, 17 predicted proteins | sample 48700734_MG_FD_161657 | JGI IMG/M metagenome (GOLD analysis project Ga0190306, IMG submission 161657) | Hydrothermal vent sediment bacterial communities from Southern Trench, Guaymas Basin, Mexico - 4870-07-3-4_MG | ecosystem: Environmental > Aquatic > Marine > Hydrothermal vents > Sediment ... | reverse complement strand
TTTCCTAATGTCAGATATCCACTAATTTCCTGAGGATTTATCTCTATAGCTTTCTTTAAATATCTTTCAGCCTCTGTAAATTTTCTTTTTAAAGAAACTAAAGTTGCCAAGATAAAATAGGTTTGTTGCCTTTTAGGTCTTAATTCTAGCACCTTTTTAAAGATTTCTATGGCCTTATCTATCTCCTTTTTCTGAATATAAACATTCCCTGAAAGGATAAGGGCCTCCAGGTTTTTTGGCTCCTGAGAAAGGACCAAGTCTGCCTTTTCCCTTGCCTTTTCTGGGAGCCTGGAAAGCAGAAATAGATTTCCCAGTTTAAGATGGGCATCCAGATTCTTTGGGTCTAATTCTACCGCCGCCGAAAATGACTTAAAGGCCTCCCTTCCTTTTCCTGTATTCAGGTAGCAAAGTCCTAATTTATAATAGACCTTAGCATTTTTGGGGTCTAACTTGAGCACATTTTTATACTCAATGATGGCTTCCTTATATTTACCCTCTGAAAAATACTTTTGGGCCTTCTCTAGATGTCTTGCCCTTTTTTCTGCAGGACTGTTGCAGGCTACTGAAATAAGCACCATACATATTAGAAAAGTACTTAAGATTGCTAAATTTTTCCTACCTAAATTCATCATTGCTCTATGCCTTGATTACTTTTTTACCTTATTGATAGCAACTAAGCTATAAAATAGCTATTTCTCACCGTTATGGTCTATTTGGTTATTGTTTGAGACTAATAGTATTTATAATGGGAATAGTATCTATTGGTCAGAGATTTCTCTACGCCATTTAACACAACACCCAAGAGTCTTTCTTTCTCTATCTCCTTTATAGTATTTAAGACCAAATTCCTGTTTGTCTTTCCTGCCCTAACTACTAGTATTACCCCTTCCACTTGGGATAATAACACCATAGTTTCAGAAGTAAGCTGAAGTGGGGAAGAGTCAAAGATAATATACCTGTCATTATATCTATTCTTTAGTTCTTGAATGAGTTCTTTCATTCTTTCAGAGGCCAAAAGGTCTGCAGGATTAGAAACCTGATTTCCGCTAGGAAGCACAGAGAGCTTAGGGGTTTTTGTTTTTAACAAGATTTCAGGGATGGTTACCTGGCCTAGTAAATAATCGCTTAAACCCCTTTGAGGAGAAAGATTAAATAATTTGTGAATCTCTGGTTTTCTAAAATCACAATCTACCAGCAAGACATGCTCCTTAACCCCCTGAGCGATACTAATGGCCAAATTGACTGCAACTGTAGTTTTACCTTCCAAAGGAAGACTACTGGTAACAAGGATGGTCTTAGGTGGAGTGCCATTTTTTACATACAAGATTTTGGACTTTAATATCCTAAATTGTTCAGTTGCTAAGGCATAAGTATCTTTGTAATATCCTTTTTTCTTTTTAATAATGTCCTTCTCGGCCTTTGGTAGTGTTGGAGCCTGAACTTCTATATTCTCAACCCCGCTTTCTGTCTTAGGGGTCGATTTGGGTAAACTTCTGTTAATTAGGTAACGCTCTCTTTCTGCTTTTTCTAAGGCATCATGGATTTTTCCCATTGTCCCTCCAAATGGTTAGGTTATTACATCATTTGTCATTGGGTTGCTCTTTTTTTCTTGATAATGACTTCATGACCAAAAAAGTTTAGCTTTTTTCTTAATCACTGGGATACTGGCTAAAACTGGTATACCTAAGTATTCTTCAACTTCTTTGGGATTCCTGAAGGAATTATCCAACATCTCCACTACAAATGCTAGACCAAAACCACAGCCTAAACCCAAAAAGATACCTATTGGAAAGAGTCTATAAGGATTAGGCTTATAGGGTATTTTGGGTAATACCGGTGGGTCTAATATCCTGAATTGTTCTCCTTGTTGTCTCCTTTCCAAATTTTCTGCCTGTTTTGCATGCATCTTTTTTTGCAGTAACTCTTCATAAAATCTTTTGGTATTATTGTAATCGCGCGTCAGATCAGCCAATTGGAGTTCTACGTGAGGAGTTTGCTCAAGCCTTTTTTCATAAATGGAAATCTGTTTCTTTAACTTAACCTCCTCTTCTTTAAGACGCTTGACCTCCATATTTATGGTCATTAGCTGGGTTTTCAATTCCAATACTCTTGGATTTAGCATTTGAACCTGCTGTATTTCTTGATTTTCTTTGTTATTTGATTTTAATTGTTTTTTTAGTTGATTGATTTTTTCCTTTAGCTTCCTAATTTCTATGTGATTGTCGGTATATATATTTTTTAATGCCAAAAGTTGATTTTGGGCTGCTGCTAATTGAGATTGAACAGAGGAATTAGGTGTTATAATCTGATTTTCTGTATCAGGATATATAAATCGGTCTAGGCTAGCAAGTTGGTGTTGTAAGAAAGTCTTTTGATTTTCTGCGATATTTATCCTTTCCATAATTGTTTGCCTTCTTTCACAAAGCTGTCTAAGCATAGCCAAATTGGATTCCCTCTGTTCAGGAAGGCTTTCTATGTGTTTAGATTTAAATGCAGTAATAGCCTTCTCCTGCTGTTTTAATTTTTTTTCAACTAAGGCGAGTTCATGAGAAAGGAAGTCTGTAGTTATCTGTGCTTGCTGTTGTCTGGTTTTAAGATTCTCTTCAATAAATAAAGAGGCTAGTTTGCTAGTTACTCTTCTTACAGTTTCAGGGTCTTTCCCCTGGTAATAGATCCTAAACGAGCTCTCTCCCTTTTCTTTTATTTCAATATCTTTTCGCATTTTGGCTATAATTTGTTCTATGGGTGTTGTCTTTCTAAGCTCGGGATAAAGGTTTAATTCATTTATGATGGTCTCTAGGCGGGTGCGACTGAGTATCTCTTCGGTTATGGTCTTAAGACGGTATTGGATGGGGGTAGTTACTGTAGGTTTTACATAGTCTTGTGGAACTTTCTGAGGAAGCACTAAAATCAAGGTATCAGAACGATAAATCTTAGGAAGTTTCCAATATAGGCCAGTGGTAAGGATAAGTGAGAGAATAAAAGGTATAATAATAAACCATTTTCTTCGAATCGCTGTATCAAGGTATTCCCCTATGGGAAAGACTTCTTCTTTATCCATCATTTACTCTCCTAAGGAACTACGATTGTATCACCTGGTAAAATCCAGATATCTTCCTTTTTGCCTTCAAGTATTCCCTCATAATCTACCTTTATTTTCCTCCGTTTACCATTAATTTGCCTTATGATATAAATATCATCTACATCAGCCCATTCACTAAAACCCTCTCCTAAAGAAATGGCTTCTAAAAAGGTGGTCTTAGCAGTTAGGATTTTCACCCCAGGTCTATTAACGTTTCCAATTATATTAACCTTGTATCCTTTAACTTCTGTAACTGTTACTGTCACGTCTACTATCTTATAAAATTTACTTAGTTTTTTAATCAGATTTTTCCTCAACTCCATTGCGGTTAGGCCTGCTGCCTGGATATCGTTTATCAAAGGGAGTGAAATCTTTCCATCTGGACGAACAGGCACTGTCCTTGAGATAGTTTCTTCTTCCATAATGTCGATTAACAACATATCACCAGGACTGATAATGTAGTTCCTCAATATCTGTTCTGCTTGTTTGTTATCTATAGGAAGGGTTCCAGCGCACCCTCCAAGGAAGGCAAATATTAATCCCCATAAGAGAAGCAAAATGGGCCTCTTCATTTGTTACCTCCTGTGTTATGGGTTTCCAAGGGTCGTGTAATCATACAATGTTTGAACTCTATTACCGCTCTTTTTATTCTACTGTGACACTCTTTGCCAAATTTCTGGGTTTATCCACGTCGCATCCCCTTTTCACTGCTATATAATAAGCCAGAAGCTGCAGAGGTATGGTAAATAAGAGAGGTGTGAGTTCATTTAATACCTTAGGCACATAAAATACATGATCGGCCTTTTTTATTATATTTTTATCTCCTTCAATAGCTATTGCTATAACAATGCCCCCACGGGACTTTACCTCTTCCATGTTAGATATAATCTTTTCATAAAGCTGGTTTTTGGGGATCAATATTACTACTGGAAGAGAACTATCAATTAGGGCAATAGGACCGTGTTTCATCTCTCCTGCAGGGTAGCCCTCTGCATGAATATAGGATATTTCTTTTAGCTTTAAGGCACCTTCTAAGGCAATAGGATAATTAATGCCCCTTCCCAGGTAAAGAAAGTTTGACTTTTTATAGAATAGATTCGCTAGCTCATCTAATTCAGATGCCCTTTTTAAAATGGTATCCGCATCCTCAGGGATTTTTTCAAGGGCTTTAAGGCATCTTTTACATGTTTTTTGATCAATCAACCCTTTAATACTTCCTAAATAAAGGCAAAAGAGATATAAGGCTGCCAGTTGGGTGGTAAAGGCCTTGGTAGAAGCAACTCCAATCTCTGGGCCTGCATGGGTATAAATTGTTCCTTGGGAGCATCTAGTGATGCTGCTTCCTACTACATTGCATATAGAGATTATCTTTGATTCCTTATTTTTTGCATAGGCTATAGCCCCAAGGGTATCAGCGGTCTCTCCAGACTGGCTAATAGCTATCACTAGGGAATTTTTATCTAAAAGGGGTGACCTATATCTAAATTCTGAGGCAATATCTACTTCAACCGGGATGAGACAAAGTTTCTCAAGCATATACTTTCCTATTAAAGCAGCATGATAAGAGGTTCCGCAGGCCACTATAAATACTTTTTTTATCTTCCTTAACTCTTTAGGAGATAAATTTATTTCATCTAACAATATCTTCCCATTACAAACCTTGGCTTTTATAGTATCCCTTATGGCCTTCGGCTGCTCATAGATTTCCTTTAGCATAAAGTGGTCATATCCATTCTTTTCTATGGAAGCCACATCCCAGGAGATTTTGACTATGTCTTTTTTAACTTCTCGCTTTCTTCTTAAAGGACATATCTTAAAACCCTTTTTGTCTAAAACTACCAATTCCCCATCTTCTATATATATTACACCTCTGGTATAGTTTAAGATGGCAGGCACATCTGAGGCTAAAAAATATTCATTGTTTCCTATTCCTATAATCAGGGGACTCTCATTTCTTGCAGCTACTATCTTATTTGGATCATCTATTGAGATAACACCAATGGCATAGGAACCCTTTACTTTCTTTAGTGCATTTTTAACTGCATCTTCCAAGCTTCCATCCATAAATTCCTCAATAAGATGGGCAAGGACTTCAGTATCTGTATCTGAATTAAATCTATGCCCCTTAGATATAAGAAATTCCTTAAGTTTCTTGTAATTTTCAATTATCCCATTGTGTACCAAAGCTATTTTCCCTTTGCAGTCTAGATGGGGATGGGCATTTTTTTCACAAGGCCTTCCATGGGTAGCCCAGCGGGTATGACCTAGACCTATGTGAAAGTTGTGATTATTTGACCACCAATATCCATCATTTTCTACTTTTACCTTCAAATCTTTGATCTTTCCCTTAACCTTTAAAACGTTTATTTCTCTTTTAGCGTTCATAAGGGCAATACCCGCTGAATCATATCCACGATATTCTAGTCGCTCCAATCCCTCAATTAAGATAGGAAAAACGGGCCTTTTTCCGATGTAACCTATAATTCCACACATGGCATTTGCTTGAGTTTCTCTATTTTTAGTAAATCATAATTAGGTTATTTGGTTATTATTTTGACCCAGTGACCTAATGACAGAATTAAGCTATATTGGTTCTACATCAGCTTCATGTATTTCGGCGGATACAGACTGTTTAAGCAAGTCTATTGAGATAATTAATCTGTGTTTATTTGGTTTGGTTCTTAGTAAAATACCCTCACAACCTGCAAGAGGGCCATCAACTATTCTTACTTTTTGTCCTATTTTAAGATAAGGGTAAGGTTTTATCAATACATCGTTTTTAAGTAATTTCTGGAGTGAGACTATCTGATTTTCAGGTATAGGAGTAGGCTTTCCATTGTTACTCAAAATATAAGCTACCCCTGGGGTTTTTATAATTTCTAGGTGTATGTAAGGGTCTAAATCTATATTTACAAACAAATAACCTGGGAAAAGAGGGCGTTGTAACTTCTTTTTTCGATCCTTGCGTCTACTCCACACCTCCATTTTGGGAAGAAATGCATGAATAGACTTCTCAACCAATCTTTCATACACCTTTTGTTCATGACGGCAAGAGGTATATACTCCATACCATTGCAAGGACATAGCTCCGCCTCCGTAAGTTACATTTTGTATTTTTATTTGTCTGCCTTGCCGCAAGCAGACCTATTAATTTCCAAATTTTTTTCAGCTTAATCACATGTGGCTACAATTTGTAAATATAATCTGCAATAGCCTTCCTATGAGCATATTTCATTTCTACAAACTCAACTCCCAGCCTATATGTATACTCATTTTTAAGCTTTACTAACCACCTTACTACTCCCACAGCCTTAACTGCTAGTTTTGGCAAATGGGATGGTAAGGATAACTTCATATCCAATACGCTATTAGGAGCAATGGGGGTTTCTACAGGAAAAGATACCCCACTATAACTTATATCAATGGTGTTTGTTTCTCCCTTTAATGGAGATTCGCCCTCAACTAAGACCCATTGAATAGGCAATTCACAGCTTACCCGCCACTGCTTCCTTTTCTCAACACCTATACCCTTTCCCTCATCATCCCTCCAATATTTCCTTCTCTCCTTACCCTGGGGAACAGACTGAGAGAGCTCTTCAATGGTATCTTCTAGTTCCTCCAGTTCAAAAGGCTTTTGCAAATAGGCATCGGCTCCTTCTTCCTTAGCCTTATCCATAACCTCCTTTTCTGTAGCAGTGGTTATAATAACTACCTTAGCCTCTGGTATCCTTTCTTTGAATTTTTGTAATACATAAAAACCATCTTCTAAAGTATCTCTTCTAGGTGGTAAATATAGTTCCAGCAAAATGACATCTGGCCTCTTTTCTTTTTTTAGATAGGTAAGAGCATCATGTCTATCTGCTGCTTCAAACACTTCATAATGTTTTTTAAGGTGCCAGACCAACTCAATTCTAAGAGCCTTGTCACTTTCTACCACCAATATTTTTAATTTAGACATTATATTTCTCCTTGGAAATTCTAATTGGCCTTTATAGGATGGCATAAACTTCTCTTTACTTATTCCATACTTCTTCATCAATCTCCTAATAACTATTCTATGTGTACCTAGCTCCCGAGCTGTGTGGGTTATATTTCCCTTATTGTTTCTTAAGGCCGTGATTAGGTATTCTTTTTCTACGTCTTGCTTGGCATGCCTTAACGAAGATTTATTGCGGTAACTATTTTTTATCTCCAATCCCAAATCTCCTGCAGAAATAAGGTTATCCGAAGACATAGCAATGGCCTTTTGAATCCTATTTTTCAATTCCCTAACATTACCTGGCCAATCGTGCTGAAATAGAGCATTTTTTGCCTCTGAACTAAGCCTTTTTCCTTCACTATATTTTTTTAAGAAATAATCTGCCAGAAGTAATATATCACTGCCCCTCTCTCTTAGGGGAGGTATTTTAATAGATATCATGTTTAGACGATGATATAGATCTTCTCTAAAGGAACCCTTTGTCACACCTAATTTTAAATCTTTATTAGTTGCTGCAATCACCCTAGTATTTACCTTTTTTGGAGATACCCCACCTATCCTCTGTATCTTCGATTCTTCTAAAAATCTTAAGAACTTTGCCTGAAGGGAAATGGGAAGGTCACCAATTTCATCCAAAAATAGGGTGCCTTTTTCAGCTAATTCTATCTTTCCTCTCTTGGTTCTATATGCACCTGTAAAAGAGCCTTTTTCATAGCCAAAGAGTTCGCTTTCTAAAAGCCCTTCAGGGATAACAGTACAATCTATTACTATAAATGGACCTTCTTTCCTAGGGCTTCGAGAGTGTAAGGCTCTGGCAATTAGCTCCTTACCTACCCCGGTTTCTCCCTCAATCAAGATAGTATAATCAGTTGGGGCTGCTTTGTTTATAATAGAGAATACCTGACACATCTGAGGACAGTTTCCAATAATACCTTCGAAATTCCATCTTTTCTCTAATTCTTGATGCAAAGCCTTATTTTCTCTTTCAAGCTTTTGTATATATAAACATCCTTTTATCAACACTTTTAAATCGTCAATATTGAAGGGTTTGGTAATATAAGCATAAACTCCCATGTCTACTGCACTAAGGGCATCTTTATTATCATTGCTGCCTGTAATTACAATGACCTTGGTATTATTCCTTATTTCTAATATGCGTTGGAGAATATCCATTCCTATTTTGCTACTATAAATATCTGGTGGAAGATATAAATCTAGAAGCACTAAATCTGGTTTGGTATATTTAAAAACACTTAAAGCCTCGTCTCTATCTCCTGATGTAAACACTTGATAATCATTTTTAAGGAGTTCCTTAAGTTGGTTTCTCATATAGCTATCGTCTTCTACAATCAAAATACGTGGAGTTGTCATGATAAACCTCCTTATCGCAATATCTATGCCAAAAATAAAAGTAAGGTATTTCTTGAAATTTTAAGTAGTATCGTTGGAGAAAAGTGGAACATTTTGTTTCACTTCATGACGATAATTTTCCATTTGACCAATCAAGATATAGATAAACCTTAAGTGGAACTTTTTGTTCCACTTAATTTCTAATCAGGATTATCTTTAGCCACAGGTAAAAGAACAAAACACTCTGTTCCCTGTTTTGATTTATTTTTTAAGCTTATTTTCCCCTTGTGCTTTTCAATAATCTCCTTACACTGGTAAAGACCAATTCCCAATCCCTTCTTCTTAGTGGTTTGAAAGGGCTTAAATAGGTTGTTAAGGATCTTTTCTGGGATTCCACAACCTGTATCACTGATGCAAATTTTAATATACTTTCCTCCTTTAGTAAGGTCAGCACTAATTAATAATTCCCCACCGGCAGGCATAGCCTCTACAGAATTTTCTATTAGGTTATAAAATGCCATTTGGAGACTATCATCACAATTTACGGGAGGAAGAATAGGTAGATGCTCAGTGACCCGGATATGAGGAACCTTAAATTTACTTAATACATCTTTAATCAAAGAGCTAATATCACACCTCTTAAATCTAAGCTCTAAGTCATCCGGCAATCTAGAAAATTTAGCTGCTATTTGTTTTATATTTTCAATCTTAGCAATAATAGCATCAATATGAGGTTTTAAAAAATCCGCCTGCGGAGAGGTCTGAAAGGCATGAACAGCTAAAGAAAACGACGTTCCTAGGTTTTTCAAGTCATGGATAATAAAAGAGCCAAATTTATAAAGCATAGCTAACTTCTCATCTTGGATGATTTTTTCTTGTGCCAATTTCAGTCTTTTTTGATAATGATGTAATTTCTGATTTGTCTTTTTCAATGCCTCCTGGCACTTGGCCTCTGATACTTCTAACTCAGCAATTCGCCGATATACCTCTGTTAGCTCATTTATAAGTTCTTCTTTGGTCTTATTTGCAAATCTTCGCTTGCTAAAGAGGTTCTTCTTTTTCACTTTAGAAATTTTCTTATTATTTTTATAATTAAAAGTTATATCAATTAAGAAAAAAAATCAAGGAAAATTTTACCCCCAAAATCCGTAATAATTTTAAAATAAAACCCACAAACCTGTCTGCGGGCAGAAATAAAAAATGGGTTGTTATATGGTCCAGCCAAAGTGTTGTCCTTTCCAGTTTAAAATGATAATATATTTAACAATAAGGAGGAGACGATAATGATTGTTTTAATAATTATTTTGTTTTTGGCTTCGCAGGTATTAGCAGAACAGGCAGTTTATGTGGGAATGGATAAGTGTAAGGCTTGCCACTCGAAGATCGTAAAGGAGTATTCTGGTTTTAAACGTTCTAGGAATTTCCGTATCTTAGAAATGAGGGGAAAAGAACACGACCCACAATGTTTACCCTGTCATACTACAGGATATGGCGAACCTGGTGGGTTTGTGAGTGTAGAAAAAACCCCACATCTCAAAAATGTGCAGTGTGAAACATGCCATGGACCTGCCAGTCTTCACTTAAAGGCTACCACCTTGGAAGAAAAAAGAAAGACTGTAAAGGTTCCTCACAATATCTGCACCAAGTGCCATACTCAGCATGGCCATAGAGAATTTTAGGAGATGGATAGCCTATTTTACAGCTTAAGAACCAAATTAATCACTAGTGTGGGTTTGGTTTTGATTCTTATCTTGGCTAGTTTTAGCCACAGAGATATGAAAACCCACGAAAGATTCTTCTTGGAAGAAGCAAGAAAAAAAGCTCGTGATGTCACTGATACAGTTATGAAGAGTATAGAGTACCCCATGTTAGATGGTGAGATGGAATATGTCCAGGCCATTTTAGAAAGAGTAAATGCCCTAAAGGATTTGCGTGTAATTAGTCTTTGTAATTCGGATGGTGTAATTAGATATAGTGGAAATCCTGAAAGGATAGGTAAGATCACAAGTTCTAAGCGTGCCTTAGAGGCCTTACGCACCCATACTCTAACCAAAGGATTAGAAAAGCGTTTTGGAGAAAAGATATATCGCTATACTGTGCCTATTTTAAACGAAAAGGCCTGCTATAAATGTCATGGTAGTGAGAAAAGAATATTAGGTGCTTTAACCATGGCATTTGTCTGGACTCCGGTTGAAAAAAAGCTTAATAAACATCGTAATGAACTTATCATTAATTTTTTTATTTCAGTAATATTATTAATTGGCTTGATTACTGCTCTTTTACACTATATGGTCATTATCCCAGTCCGAAGGCTTACTACTGCCGCCAAAGCCATTGCCGCTGGGAATCTTGAAAAACAAATTCCAGCTTCTAAGTCAAAGGATGAAATAGGAGAGTTGACTTCCAGTTTTCGGGAAATGCAGACCAGTCTGATTAAGCTGACTTCAGATTTAAAAACATCTAGAGATAAATTAAGAAGAATGTATGATTTTCAAAAAAATCTTATCGAAAATTCCATTGATGCCATTGTAGGCACTGATGAAGAAGAAAACATTGTGATTTTTAATGAGAAGGCGGAATTGATGTTTGGTTATTCTGCAGAAGAAGTAATTGGAAAAATGAAAATGAATGAACTTTATCCTCCTGGAATAGCCAAAAAGGTAGAAAGAGACTTGTATCAGAGGAAATTTGGCGGAATAGGAAAGTTAGCCAATTATGAAACTGTGGTTCAAAATAAAAAAGGGGAACAAATAGCAGTATGGCTTTCAGCAGCTGTGTTATATGAAGAAAGTGGGCAAAAAATAGGTACCGTGGCTGTATTTCGTGATTTGACAGAAAGAAAAGAACTAGAGAGAAAAATACTCCATTCAGAAAGATTGGCCACTATTGGACGAGGTGTTTCTTACATTTGCCATGAAATCAAAAACCCTCTTATAATAATTGGTGGATTTACATTGCAAGTGCTTCGCTCCATCAAAGATGAAAAAAATAAACAAAAGTTACAAATAGTTATAGATGAGATTCAAAGATTAAACCAATTTCTTATGGATATTAGGGATTTTACTAAAATTGCCAAACCCCATTTGAGTCTCTGTTCTATAAATGATATTATAAAAGAGGTTTTTTCTTTAATAGAACCTAGCCTTAAAGATAAAGAAATAAGATTTATCCACTCATTAGACCCACATATTCCAGAAACTCTGTTAGACCCCAGACAAATAAAACAAGTATTAATCAATATCCTCAAAAACAGTATTGAAGCCATGTCTGATAAAGGTGAATTAAGTGTAACCACAAAACTAAAAGATGATAATATTGAAATCATTATCAAAGATACTGGGAAGGGTATTCCACCAGAGGATTTAGAAAAGATATTTGACCCTTTTTATACCACTAAACCAAAGGGGTCAGGACTTGGTCTTGGTATTTCTAAAGAAATTATAGAGAATCATGGAGGAACTCTTAAATTAGAAAGCGAATTAGGAAAGGGCACAACCTGTATAATAGACCTTCCCATTGAACGATAAATATATTCCCAAATATTGACAGAACCCCGATTATATGAATATAAAACTTCTTTTAAGGAGGTCAGGATGGAACAAAAGGAGATAGACTTAATCAGCAAGTTGATAAATAAAGACCAGGAGTTGAAAAAATTATGGGAAGAACATTTAGAATTAGAGGAAAAAATAGAAGAATATAATAAAAGAGTTTATTTAACACCAGAAGAGGAGTTGGAAAAAAATAGGTTAAAAAAGATTAAACTAGCTGGTAAAGACAAAATTCTTGCCATTTTAAAAAAATATAAAAGGGAAATGGGGATATGAAACTAACAGGAGCACAAATACTCATTGAAAGTTTACTTAAGGAACAAGTAGAAGTTATTTTTGGTTTGCCTGGAGGAGCTATTATAGATGTTTATGATAGGCTTTATGATTCTCCTATTCGCCATATTTTAGTTCGTCATGAACAAGGGGCTGTGCATATGGCTGATGGTTATGCCAGGGCTACAGGTAAAGTAGGTGTGGCCATGGTAACTTCTGGTCCTGGAGCAACAAATACCGTTACTGGCATTGCTACTGCTTATATGGATTCTATTCCTATTGTGGTTATTTCAGGACAAGTGCCTACCAAGCTGATTGGGAATGACGCCTTTCAGGAAGCAGATGTGGTAGGAATTACTCGTCCTTGCACTAAACATAATTATTTAGTCAAAGATGTAAAAGACCTTGCTCGGATTGTAAAGGAGGCTTTTTATATTGCTAAATCTGGGCGGCCAGGACCTGTTTTGATTGATTTACCAAAAGATATCCAACAGGCGAAGACAGAGTTCCAATATCCAGAAAATCTGAATTTGCCAGGTTATAAACCTACCTATTATGCCAATATTAAACAAATTAAAAAGGCAGCTCAACTCCTGGCAAAGGCGAAAAAACCAGTAATTTATGCAGGTGGAGGGGTAATCTATTCTGATGGTGCTTCTGAAGAATTGCAGAAACTGGCTAAAACTTATTTTATGCCTGTGACCAATACACTTATGGGGTTAGGAAGTTTTCCAGGAGAAGATCCCTTGTGGTTAGGTATGTTGGGTATGCATGGCACATATAGGGCAAACATGGCTATTTCTACCTGTGATGTTATATTGGCTGTGGGAGCCAGATTTGACGATAGAGTTACTGGTAAATTAGAGGAGTTTGCCCCTGAAGCCAAAATCATTCATATAGATATAGACCCTGCCTCTATTAGCAAAAATGTTTCTGTGGACATCCCTATTGTTGGTGATTGTTATGATGCCTTAAAAAAGCTATCTAAGGCTCTTAGTCAAATTGACCAGGATATAGATTGGCAAAATAAACATCAAGATTGGCTAGAACAAATTAATACTTGGAAAGAGCGGGATGCTTTAGCTTATGAACAATCTCCTGATGGTCCTATTAAGCCCCAATTTGTGATAGAAAAACTTTATGAAATTACTAAAGGAGAAGCAATTGTAGCTACTGAAGTAGGACAAAACCAGATGTGGGCTGCTCAATATTTTAAATTTAACCGTCCACGCACCCTTCTTACCTCTGGCGGATTGGGCACTATGGGATATGGTTTCCCAGCAGCTATTGGTGCTCAGGTAGCCTTTCCTGATAAATTAGTTCTGGATATTGCAGGAGATGGAAGTATTCAGATGAATATTCAAGAATTAGCTACAGCCGTGGGCAATCATCTTCCAATAAAGGTGGCTATTTTAAATAACGGTTATCTAGGAATGGTGAGACAGTGGCAACAATTGTTTTATAAAAGGCGATATGCTCAAACCTCTTTAGAACATTCTCCTGATTTTGTTAAACTAGCTGAGGCTTATGGAGCTGTTGGTTTGAGAGCTACCAAGCCTCAAGAGGTTGAAGAGGTAATTAAAAAAGCATTGAACACAAATGCAACTGTATTTATGGATTTTATTATTGAACCAGAAGAAAATGTATATCCCATGGTGCCAGCAGGAGCACCTATTACAAAAATGCTTTTAGGTGGAACAGTTTTAGTCTAAATTAAAAAGAGGGGAAAAATGAAACATACTCTTTCCTTGTTAGTGGAGAATCAACCCGGAGTACTTTCGCGAGTAGCAGGGCTATTTAGTGGACGTGGATTCAATATAGAAAGTTTATGTGTGGCCGAAACCCTTGACCCTCAAATCTCAAGAATTACCTTGGTAACGGCAGGAGATGAACAGATTATTGAACAGATAAAGAAGCAGTTAAACAAGCTTATTAATGTAGTTAAAGTAATAGACCTTTCAGAAATAGAGTCTGTAGAAAGAGAGATGGCCTTAATTAAGGTAAAAGCAGCTCCCCAAAATAGAGCCGAAATTCTGAGGATAATGGAAATTTTTCGAGGGAAGATTGTAGATGTAAGTCCGCTTTATTATACTATAGAGATCACAGGTGATGCCAAAAAGCTAGAGGCCTTTATTGAACTCATGCGCCATTTCAAAATCAAAGAAATTGCGCGCACAGGCACAGTAGCTTTGCCTAGAGCAAAAAAATCTTAAAAGAAAGGAGAGATAGATGAAGGTTTATTATGATGCGGATGTGGATTTGGAGGTTTTGAAAGACACGGCCATTGCGGTTATTGGCTATGGAAGTCAAGGGCATGCTCATGCCCTGAATTTGAGGGAAAGTGGTTTAAATGTGATTGTAGGGCAGAGGCCAGGGGGGCCTAATTATCAAAAAGCTTTAGAACAGGGTTTTAAACCAGTTTCTGCAGCAGAAGCGGCCAAAGAGGCCCAATTGATTGCTATACTTACCCAGGATCAAACTCAGCCTGAACTTTATAAAAAGGAAATAGAGCCCAATTTAAAAGAGGGGAAAGCCCTTCTTTTTGCTCATGGTTTTAATATCCACTTTAACCAAATTATACCTCCCGCTTATGTAGATGTGATTATGGTTGCGCCTAAAGGTCCAGGACACCTGGTGCGCCGCATGTATGAAAAGGGTGCTGGGGTGCCAGCCTTAGTGGCTGTTCATCAAGATGCTTCTGGTAAGGCAAAAGAGCGGGCATTGGCCTATGCTAAGGGTATTGGAGCAACCCGTGCAGGGGTATTGGAGACTACTTTTAAAGAGGAAACAGAGACAGATTTATTTGGTGAACAAGTGGCATTATGTGGAGGTATAACCAGTTTAATGCAAACAGCCTTTGAAACTTTAGTAGAAGCAGGTTACCAACCAGAAATTGCCTATTTTGAGTGTATCCATGAAATGAAACTTATTATTGATTTAATCTATGAAGGTGGTTTTAAACACATGCGTTATTCAATTAGTGATACCGCTGAGTATGGCGATTATACCAGAGGCCCCAGGGTTATAAATGAAAACACCCGTCAGGAGATGAAAAAAATCCTTAAGGATATCCAAACCGGCGTTTTTGCCAGGGAATGGATTTTAGAAAATAAGGCAGGAAGACCTGTATTTAATGCCTTAAAACGCAAAGCAGAGGAACATTTATTAGAAAAAGTAGGCGCTAAATTGCGTAATATGATGTCCTGGCTAAAGGAGAATAACTAACTTTATGCATAAATCAGGCTGGCCTTTAGTAATAAGTGCAGGAATAGTATCTTTTTTTCTTTTTTTATGGCGATGGTATATAGTAGCTATAGGAGGAGGAATCTTAACTGCTTTCTTGGCATATTTTTTCCGAGACCCTGAAAGAAATATAACTGAAAATGAAAAAGCCATAGTTTCTCCGGCAGATGGCCAGGTGGTATTTTTGGGCTTATCCCCTTTGGGCAAAGATAAAATGAAGAAAGTAAGTATTTTTATGTCTTTATTTGATGTTCATGTTAATCGTGTTCCCTTTGATGGGGAAGTCAAAAAAATTGAATATAAAAAGGGTAAATTCTTACCTGCTTATAAAAAAGAAGCCAGCAATTGCAATGAATCCAACACTATTTTTTTTTCTACACCTACAGGAGAGACTTTTATAATAGTCCAAATTGCTGGTATATTGGCCCGACGAATTTTATGTAGTTTAAAATTGGGCCAATCAGTGAAAAAAGGTGAGAGACTGGGGATTATTTGTTTTGGTTCAAAAGTAGATTTATATCTCCCTAAAAATGCAGTTTTAAAACCCCTTCTAGGCAAAAAAGTAAAGGCAGGAGAAACTATTTTGGGGTATTGGTCATGAAAGAAAAAAAAGGAGTATACATTTTACCAAATATTCTCACTACTGCTACTTTACTTGCAGGTTTTTATGCCATAATTGCTTCACTAAATAGTGATTGGAAAATGGCCGTTATTGCCATTATAATAGCAGGTTTTCTAGATGGCTTAGATGGAAGAATAGCTAGACTTACTGGCACGGTCAGCGGTTTTGGAATTGAATATGATTCTTTAGCAGATTTGGTGGCCTTTGGCGTAGCTCCTTCTATTCTCATATTTACTTATGCTTTAAAACCATTGGGAAGGTGGGGATGGTTGGCTGCTTTTCTTTATTTGGCATGTGGGGCATTGCGTTTGGCCCGCTTTAATACTCAAGTAAAAAATGCAAGTTTACGTTACTTTATTGGTCTGCCTATTCCAGCCGCGGCTGGAGTGTTAGCCTTAAGTGTTATCAATACTGCAGAGTATGGTTTTGTTGTGGAAAATACCCAATATTTTCTCCTGGGTCTCACTTATCTTCTATCATTTTTAATGGTGAGCACTTTCCATTATCAAAGTTTCAAAGATTGGGAATGGGTTAAACATAAGCCATTCCGGGCTTCAGTAGGAGCACTCCTAATTTTAGTAATCGTTATGAGTCACCCATTTTTAATTCTATGGTGCTTTTCGCTCATTTATGCAGCTTCCGGTCCTGCTTTCTTTCTAGCCTATCTTACCAGAAGAGGAAAGCTAAAGATGCATCAGGAAGAAAGGAGTAAATCGGCATGACCATAACTGAAAAAATACTAGCCGCGCATGCAGGATTAGATGTAGTGAGACCAGGACAAATTATAAAGGCTAAAGTAGATTTTGCTTTGGCTAATGATATTACTGCTCCTTTGGCCATTAAGGCCTTTAAGGCAGCAGGAGGTAAAAAAGTCTTCAATAAAGACAGAATTGCCCTTATCTTAGACCATTTTACCCCCAATAAAGATATCCCCTCTGCTATTCAATGTCAGGAAGTAAGAGAATTTGCTTATGAACAGAACATTACCCATTTTTATGATGTAGGTCAGGTAGGGATTGAGCATGTCTTCTTACCTGAAAAAGGTTTAGTTTTACCAGGGGATTTAGTGATTGGGGCAGATAGCCATACCTGTACTTATGGTGCTTTAGGTGCCTTTTCTACAGGAGTTGGAAGCACTGATTTAGGGGCAGTGATGTTGACAGGAGAGATTTGGCTGAAAGTCCCAGCTAGTACTAGACTTATTTATAAGGGCAATCTGCCTAAATGGGTGATGGGTAAGGATTTAATACTTCATACCATAGGTGATATAGGAGTGGAAGGGGCCCTTTATAAGGCCATGGAATTTGGGGGTGAAGCCATCAGTCAACTCTCTATGGATAGCAGGTTTACCATGGCTAATATGGCTATTGAGGCAGGGGCAAAAAATGGTATTTTTATTCCCGATGAAAAAACAGAAAACTATATTAGGTCACGAGCTCAAAGGAAATATTATATTTATCAAAATGATGAAGATGCTAATTATGTTTCAGTGAAAGAATATAATATAAGCAATTTAGAACCCCAAATTGCTCTACCTCATTCTCCAGGAAATGTAAGAGGTATTTCTGAGATTGGAGAAATTAAAATTGACCAGGTGGTTATAGGCTCCTGTACTAATGGAAGAATAGAAGATTTGCAAGTGGCTGCCTCTTTGTTAAAGGGGCATAAAATAGCCAAGGGAGTGAGGTGTATTGTTATTCCTGCTACACAGATGGTCTATTTAGAGGCTTTACGTCAAGGCATTATAGAAATATTTATTAAAGCCGGTGCAGCAGTAAGCACTCCCACTTGTGGTCCTTGTTTGGGTGGACATATGGGAGTATTGGCTCCAGGTGAAAAGGCTATTTCCACCACTAATAGAAATTTTATTGGCCGTATGGGACATCCACAGAGCGAGGTGTATTTGAGCAATCCTGCTGTAGCTGCTGCCTCTGCTATTGCTGGTAAGATTATTAGTCCTGAAGAAATAGAATAAGGAGGAATTTGTGGTTATCACAGGCAAGGCTTGGTGTTTTGGAGATAATATTGATACAGATATTATTATTCCTGCAAGATATTTAAATACCTCTGACCCTCAGGAATTGGCCAAGCATTGTATGGAAGGCATTAGACCTGATTTCGCTCAGTCTGTGAAAGATGGTGATATCATAATAGCTGGGCGCAATTTTGGCTGTGGTTCTTCTCGTGAACACGCCCCTTTAGCTATCAAAGCCGCTGGTATTAAAGCCATAATTGCCAAGAGTTTTGCCCGTATCTTTTATCGCAATGCCTTTAATATTGGATTGCCCCTGATAGAAGCAGAAAATGTAGTAGAAACTACAGAAGAAGGGGATGTTTTAAAACTGGATTTGGAAAAGGGTGAAGTCACAAATTTAACCAAAAACCTTTGTTTACCTATTCAACCCTTACCAGGTTTCATGAAAGAATTAATAGAAGATGGGGGATTAATTCCACATCTGGCCAAAAAGGGAAGATATTGAAGTTATCAGTGCAAGTAAACGAGGCCATCCATTATTTGAATTCCGCAAAAATTGTCCCAAAATTCATGATTGCTCTGGAAGAAACCAAGGTTTCTCT
>Ga0190306_1000277_pt1 | contig 18866 bp, 21 predicted proteins | sample 48700734_MG_FD_161657 | JGI IMG/M metagenome (GOLD analysis project Ga0190306, IMG submission 161657) | Hydrothermal vent sediment bacterial communities from Southern Trench, Guaymas Basin, Mexico - 4870-07-3-4_MG | ecosystem: Environmental > Aquatic > Marine > Hydrothermal vents > Sediment ... | reverse complement strand
TTTTTCACGTTATTCTGTTTCAATTCTTGGCGCTAGATAGAACGTAAGTTTTCCTTCTTTTGCTTGTTGGAAATCTATTTTTATTGGCATGTCTGTGGAAAATTCTAGTGTGGCTATGTCGGATGTGGCAGAGGCTGTTTTTATAATCTCTGAAAGGTAGCTTAGGCTGAAAGTTGCTTTAGAAGGTTCTTTAACTTCTAAATCGAGGAGCGTGTCGCTTCCTTTTTGAAGAGTTATTGTTGCACCCATAAGGTCGCCAGCTGCGTTTAAAACTAGTTTTTCTGGGTCTGCCTCAATTTTTACGTGGTCGCTTACAAGTTGAGCGTCTTCGATGGCTTGGCTTAAACCGTTTGTTGTGGTTTTGGCTTTAACATTAAAAGTGAGTTTTGGTGTGGGAACTTCTTCTTCAGAAGCCTCCAGAGTAGGCATGGTGAAGGTTCTGGTGTATTTTCCAGTTATTTTGAGTTGTAATTTTCTAGTTTTTTCGTCAAGAGAAAGTTCTACTACCTCGTCTCTACCGGCTCTTTTAAGCAGTTTCAACATTTCTGAAATATTTATGCACATTTTGCTCGGTTCGGTGCAAGCGTATTCTTCAAAAACTGTTTTTGGCCATTGGAAGTCGACCATGGCGACACGTGAGGGGTCCATGGCGCGTAGTTTTATGGTTTCTGGTTCTATTTTGAAGGTGGCTTCGTCTACTAGAATTGAGATTGCTGTAATCATGTCTTTCAGTAGTTTTGTGTCAGACATTTTAAGTTGGAACATGTCCTATTCACTTTTATTGGATATGCTTAGTTTTATAATAAAAGGCTTTACGTGTTAATGTTCAGCTTCGAAGCTGGAATTTCTTAGGAAACGGTCAGTATTTTGTTTAGCTGTATTCTCTGAAGGTGTATCCGCATTTGGTGCAGCGGAGGAATTGAGTTGAGGATTCGTCTGCGCTTCTTGTTTGCACTTGCCAAACATAGGCTTGATTATTCCCGCATCTTGGGCATTCCACTCTAACTGTTGGTAATGTTCGAAGTTTTTGTTCTTCTTTACCTATTACGGCTACAAGTTGTTGTGGTTTGTGCTGTATAATTTTCGCAACCTTAGGCTTAACATCTTTTTCAGAAGTTTTCTTCCTATAACCGCACTTGGGGCAGACAAGCATTATAGAAGATTTTTGGCTGGATTTTCCCTTTTTCGGTACAAGACGAGAACCGCATTTTGGGCAAAACTCCATGACTTCTTACTCCACTATACTCGTTTGTTTTCCCTTAACATGGTCTCTTTTAAACTTTTTCTTATTACAATAATTATTGAGGCTCTGTGATGCTTATTCCCGAAGCGATTATATGGGCTACACGTAATGCTTCTGGTATATTGCTTCGGGTGGAGGTGGAATGCACAATTTTTACCGCGTCTTCTTCGAGAATGCCACATGTTTGCATATAGATTTTCTCGTTTTTACTGCCTCGTATGGGTATCTCAATTATTTTTCCAGCGTTTTTAATGGCATTCCAGCGTTCTTCACTTTTTGGCAGATTTTTTAAGGCTGCTCTAATTTTTTCAAAGTCTGGTTTTTCCCGGGTAATCACTATTATTGGAAGCTTTGTTTTATCATGAAGCTTTTTTATATCCACAACGTTGAAACCTGCGAAAGTTACGCCGTTGAGCATTGTAACTCTTAACTGTTTGTAATGAGGTGAGTTAAGAATCATGGAGGCTATTTTGTTTGTTGCGTCTAGCCCATCTATTTGTATCTTTGTGTGTATTACACCGTCAAGCCAGTATCCACCACGGAAGACTACGCCGACAACTGGCACCAAGCCTTTTGTACGCGGGGTAAAGACTCCGTCGTCGACGCCTAAAACTCGAATTTCAGGTTTAATAGTGCGGAATTTTTGGTAATTCAAGCGGTTCTCAGCCTACTAGAACTTATGAAAAGAAATGTTATAAGTTTAGTGAATTTTCTTAATTAGAAGTATGCTAATTGAAGTTGTTATAGCTATATTTCTTTTTATTTGTCTAGTGGTTTTTGCGTTTGTTAATTTGCATAACGTTCTCATAATTAAAAAAGGAAAAGGCAGTGGTAAGGTTTACGCGGAAGTCGAACACCCATCAAGCCTTATGGTAGGCTTTGCGGCTTTAGGAACGTTCGCCTATTTTCTAGAAGCCCTAGCATACATCTTTTTTGTGTTCGCTGGTCTCCTTAATCTGCTCTATGTTTCACCTTTCCATTTTCAATTACCTTTTGCGATTTATATGCAATTTTTAGGGTTGGCTCTCACGTTAGCGGGGTATTTTATCTTCCTTTGGAGCGTAATTGTTAGAGGCAGATGTGCTGTTTCGTGGGAAATGCTGGAAAATCAGAAACTTGTAACATGGGGTCCATACCGCTATGTAAGGCACCCGTCATATCTTGGATATTTTCTTATGTTTTTCGGACTTTTCTTTTTGTGGCCGAATCTGTTTACACTTATTCCCTTGTTTGCGATTCCCGGATATTATGGGATTACTTTTGAGGAAGAGCGACTGCTTGTTCAACGTTTTGGAGCTAAGTATTTAGAGTATCAAAAGAAAACTGGGAGATTTATTCCTAAGTTATTATAACTTTCTTAGAAGATATTATTAGATTTGCTGGAATGGATGTGGTAGGTATTTAGGCTATGAACAAGAATCAAAAATTTTTTCCTTTTTTGAAGAATTATAAGACTCTAACTGAAGTGTTGACTGATCATGGATTGGCTTCCCTTGGAGACACGTATGTTAACTTTGTTTATTCGTTAGCTGTGTCTAACAAGAAGGGTAAACCAGTAGGAAGAAAGGTTAAAGGAAGTTTTCTCGCCGAAGCCTTAAAGAATAGTGGGTTGAGAGAAGCGTTGCCTTCTGGGATGAGTCGCCATAAGATGGCTGATGCTGCGGAAGCGTTGATTGTTTGGGCTTGGCTTAACAGTCGTATGACATTGAAAGAAAGTGTTGCTGTGCTGGAAAAATCTGACAATGCGGTGGAAGGATTTACTTTGTTGCTTAAAAAAATAAACAAAAAAGTTAAATTTTCTTGAGGGCTTTTTCAAATGTTTTGCTGAATTCTTTGTTTATATCTTTCGCCTTTTTTAAGGCGTTAAGCAGAGCTTGTTTTGGTTTTGCTTTTCCTTTTGTTCTAACGTAGACTATTGGGTTGGAGGCTAGAGGGTGGGGTATGTCATAGCCAGCTAAATCTACGTTTTCATCTTCTAAGAGTATTTTCTGCAACAAATTACAAAGAGTGTGTCCAGCGCCTTCGATTTCTATTTTAAGCTCGTTAGCTGTTTCTTTTAATATTTTAACTTTCATTTTGTTACAGCTCCTTTCATACTATTCCTTTTCCGTAATCTATTGTAATTTTGCGTTTTTCAATTTTCCCACACCGCGGACAATACATGTTCTGCTTTTTTGACGCAAGCATGTATCCACACTGCGAACAGAAGGCGTAAACAACGCCTAGATTTTTGTCTTTTGTGGATAAATGGTACGTGCGATTTTTTTCGCTAATAACTTTCGCCCTTAAAATGTCGCCAGGCTTGCACACATCATACATGGATTCTACGTATCTTAGCTGCACATCTGATATGTGTAAAATTCCAGTGAAGAACCCTGAAAGCAGCTTGTTACCTATCTTGAAAATTCTTACGGCAGCGTTTTCGCTTTGAACGCTTGAGACTTGCCCAAGAACTATGCTTCCTACTCTTGGAATTTTTGCTCCGTGAACAAGGGGGTAAACAGAGACTCGCTTATTCAAGAAGTCTAGTAGGGCACGACCCACAATTTTTGAGTAGATTACGCCGCTTTTAACGTATGTTCCGCTGTTCGGAATAAACTCTTCAATCACGCCTAAACGTTCACCAGGCAACACGAACTGACCGCTTTTCTCTTTGTATGATTTCAAACTCAATTTTAATCCCAAGCTGTCTTACAATTATCTATGCTTGTAGGCTACCATTAAGGTTAAAGCATATATGTAATCACATATGAGTTCAATAAATCTTTTGGGTTGATTCCTTGACGAGAAAGATAACAGTTTATTTTTTGGCTTTGTAAAGTTGTAACACTTTTTCAATGTATCGCGTGTGTAATCGCTCATGGTCAACCAATCTTCTTAATACTTTTCGCGCAGTCCATAAATTGCATACAGGGCTTCGATCTTTTTTAGGTTGATAGACGCCACGCATTTTTTCTTTAGGAAAATCCTTTAAAACGTTTACAATTAGTTTGCGTGTATAATCTAACAGTTTAAATGTATTCCGTGGGTATTTGCTGGGCAAATCGATGTTTAGGCGTGTAATATACCATGGCTCGACATAGGCTATATGTTTTAGACAATTTTTTATTGTGCGTGGTTTGTTAGGAGGTAACCACTCAAGGCATTCTTTGCTCAGATTAGAAACAAGTTTCAGTAAATCCTCTCGAGAATATTCTAACAGCTGAATTGTTCTGGTAATGTCTTTTCTTGAAACAGGTGCGATTTCAGACCAAAAAAGGGGTTCTGGCTTGCCCGCTTCAACTGGGTTGTAATTGACTCTCATCATTTCTGCAACTTCAACTTCAAAGTTTTTTGTTTCATTAGAAACATGTTCACCATGCTTTTCAATCCATCTAAACCAGTCAAATATAGCTTCTTTCACCTTCAATAACGCTCTTTCCGGAGTTCGTCCAAACACCCAGCAACCTGGATAGGTTGGAACAAAAACTCCAGTCCCTTCAGAACCTACCTCGAGACAAACGAAAATTTTGGTTACCAAGTTTTTTGCTTCCCTCTATTATGTACAAGTCTACTATAAACTCGTGTTTCTTTTTTGTATGAAAACTGAACATGTGTGGAATTTTTATTGCCATAGCATAGACAGCTATAACTTTTCCGCCATGCGTTTTGATAAATTTTTCTAGAAAGGGAGATGGAAAAACGGGAATTAACTCATTTTTTCCAGTTTTAATTTTCTTCAAAAGCTTTTTGTCTGTGCGTGGATGTTTGTGGAGAGAGTAAATGGTTTCGCCAACTTCTAAAGCTTTTTCGATAAACTTTCGGTCAGCCCCTCGTTTTTGCACCCCAAAAGGCGGATTCTGCAAGACAACATCAAATTTCCCGTGAACAGCGCTTATATCTGCAACAACCCATTGCACCTTGCCTTTTAGTCCCAGCTTTTCAGCGTTTTTCAAGGCTGTTCTAATCGCTGTTTTGTCTATATCGACGCCTACTACTTCTTTTGCGCCTAGAAAAGCAGCGCCTAAAGCAAGTCTTCCGGTACCGCATCCCAAATCCAAAACTGTTTTGCCGACTATGTTGTTATGCATGTAAGCTGCCACGTAAAGAATTGTTGCTGCAACATCTGACGGAATTGTGTATTGTTCAAGACTTGGCTTAGGAGACGGGTGAGGTTCAACTTGCGAAAGCAGCATTTCCAGGTCTAGTTTTCGAACCAGCCTTTTTGGCATAATTTTTCCCAGGAAAGTTCATTAACAACAACTAAGGTTTCGTTAATTGTTAGCATTGGCTTCTTAAATCTTGCCACGTCGTCCAGTGAGAGCCTCGGGCAAGCAGTGTTTACATAAGCGTCTATTGAAGGGAATTCCATTAAAACTTCTGGTGTGACTTCCTTAACTGCGAACAGAAACGCGGTTTTTCCATGCTTTTCAAGCTTTTCTTTTATTTTTAATGCTTCTTCAAAACGTTTTTGCCCTGGCTTTAGTCCGACTAAAACCGCAAATTTTTTCGCTTTTTTAGCTTCTTCTATGCTTGCCCACCGCTGTTTCAAAATTTTCTTTATTTCATCTTTAATTATGTAAGCTCTATTTTCGTAAGGGTCTGCAACCACCGTTGGTTTTGAAGTTGAAAGAGCTACACCTAATGCGTGGAATCGTCCACCGCCAATGAAAAGAAAGGCTTCCACATCTTTTGCTATGGATTTAGCGTTACTAAAATCACATCCAATAACCTGTCCAGGATAGTTTAGGCGTCCAGCATCACCTATAACCACGGTTTTTCCGGAACGAGTGAGAATTTCTCTAACTTCATCCAAAGTTTGCACGTGCTGAACTGTGGTGGCTAACCCTATCTTTTCCATTTTCTCTAACAAAGGCAGAGCCTTTTCAACAGCTTCGTCAATTTTCAAGGTTGCCCTCGCTTCCACATAAATGGTTGGAACTCGTTCATACTTCAAAAGTTTTGAATGTCCATAATGTATAATTAAATCTGCGTTGAGGCTTTCAGCTTCAGCTTCCGCTAGGTCGCATGCTCCATAACAAGGGTCTGCAGAAATTATTGGCAATGCTCCAGCCTTCTCAACTGCCCTGGCTATGTGCGGTGCTTCTGGTTTTAAGCCTTCAGGAAGCTGGATTAATACTCGTTTGGCTTTTAGTTGCTGTATTTCCTTCTTTATTCTTTCTTCTTCTAGGTCAAAATTTTTCATGAAAATTCCCATGCTAAAAGGAGTAGGTGAAGTTAAGGGTAAAATAAGGTTTTATGGTGCTTCTTCGTCCCAGCGAGGTTCCCATTCCCAATCTTGCTTAGGTCTTCCAGATAAGCGGCTGAGAGCACGCTCTTTTTGTTCTGCAAGCTGTTCCAGTATTATTTTTTGCTCTATACTTGCAACAAGCTTCTTTGTGGCAATCACCGCGTCGGCGTTTACTGAAATGCTGTCAATTCCAGCTCTTACTAAAAATTCTGTGAAATCAGGTAGGTTGGATGGTCCCTCTCCACATATGGAAACTGTGCATCCGTTTTTGTGAGCCACTCGTATTAGGTGGGCGATTATTCTTTTTACTGCTGGGTCTCTTTCATCAAAGTATCCCATCTGTCCTAAACGTTCCGAGTCTCTGTCAATCATTAGTATGCCTTGGGTCATGTCGTTGGAGCCTATGGAAAAGCCGTCGCAGAGTTTTGAAAATTCGTCTGCCATTATGGCGATGGATGGAGTTTCAGCCATAAACCACACTTTAAAATCTCTAGAACGTTCTAAGCCTTCTTCACGCATAATTTCCAAAACTTTCTTGGCTTCCCAGACTGTTCGCACAACAGGAAGCATTACCCAAACGTTTTTGAGACCCCACTCTTTACGGCATTTCACGATTGCTTGGCATTCGAGTCTAAAAGCTTTTTCATACCATGAACTTATGTAACGGCTGCATCCTCTCCAACCAAGCATGGGGTTGGCTTCTTCAATTTCATACTTTTCGCCGCCTTTCAACTCTCTATATTCGTTTGTTTTGAAGTCACTGAAGCGTACAACAACGGGTCTTGGCTGTATTGCCCTAGCAACTGTGGATATGCCTTCTGCAAGTTTATCAACGAATTTTTGCTGTTGCCCAGTTTCTATAAGATAGAGCGGGTGTTCTCCTATGTAGCTGGCTAGAATAAATTCTATGCGCATCAATCCTATTCCTTCAAAGGGCAAGTCCTTATAGTCTTCAATTTTTTCTGGAACACCCAAGTTCATGTAGATTTTTGTGGCTGTCACTGGCACTGGCTGGTAAGCATTTCCACCACTAGAAAAAAGCATTGGCGTTCTAGAGGCTGCTGAAAGCTGTTCAGTTAATGATTCCATTATGCCTTCATAGACGACTCCACTTCTTGAATCAACAGTATACTCCTTACCGGTAGCCATTAACTTAGTAGCGTTCCTTGTCCCAACAACGCATGGAATGCCAAGTTCACGGCTTACGATAGCTGCGTGGCATGTCACTCCACCTTTGTCAGTGACTATGGCGCCGGCAAGCTTCATAAATGGCACAAAGTCGGGGTTTGTCATGCCCGTAACAAGGATGTCGCCTTTTCCCATAACTTTGGAGGCTTCCTCAGGATTTAAAACCACTTTAGCCTTACCTATGCCATAGCCTCTTTTCCCGGCTGGTATTCCTTTAACAACAACTTTTAACTCAGGGGCAGGTTTCATTTCTTCCGGTTTTTCCGGCTTTACACCTTCTAAACTCCAAACTGTTTCGGGTCTGGATTGCACTATAAATATGTTACTTGGAAAAGGTGATTCTGCGTCGATTGCCCATTCAATGTCTTGAGGCTTTCCATAATGTTGTTCAATGTGTTTACCTAATTCTGCAAGTTTAACGATTTCTTCATCACTTATGCAAGGCTGCTCCTGTTTTTCAGCCGGAACCTCTGTATGCACTGTTTTTCCGGTGTTTGGGTCGCGAACGTATTGCACCGTCTTTTTTGCAATACGTTTTTCAATTATTTCCAAAGTGTTTTTGTCAACGATAAAGTCGTCTGGAGTTACAGCGCCGGAAACCACGGACTCACCTAAACCGTAGTTTCCCTCAATAATTATCTGGTTAGGGTTGCCAGTTACAGGGTTTATGGTGAACATGACCCCGGCGGCTTTGGCGTTAACCATTTTTTGAACTCCAACACTTATGAGGACTTTTTCGTGAGGAAAGCCCTTTTCGTTTCGATAAAATATTGCGCGTGTAGTGAAAAGACTTGACCAGCATTTGACAGTTTTTTCCAGAAGCTCGTTCTCGCCTTTCACGTTCAGATAAGTTTCTTGCTGTCCAGCAAAGGAAGCGTCGGGCAAGTCTTCTGCTGTGGCGCTTGAGCGCACAGCAACTGACACGTCGTTTGCGTTTAGTCGCCTACATAGTTCTCTATAGGCGGTTCTTATGGATTCTTCGATTTCTTTAGGCATTGGTGTGGATTCTACTAGTTCGCGGATTTTCTTTGAAGCTTCTTCATACTGTTTAGGGTCTGTTGGGTCTGTCACTGTTTCGTTTATGATATCATAGATTTTTTGGGCAATTCCAGTTTCTTCGATGAATTTTTTGTAGGCATAGGCTGTTATTGCAAATCCCGGTGGAACAGGTATTCCAACATTTATCATCTCGCCAAGATTGGCGTTTTTACCGCCCACAGAGGGAATATCTGTTTTCCTTAGGTTTTCAAACCATATTACCAGTTCTTTCCTCATCTCATTCAACGGCTTTCACCTCTTCCTTTTCTCTCTTCTCGATAACTATCCTGCATGGAATGGGAAGTTTCGCACTTCCACGCTTCAAAGCCTCTTTTGCCACTTCAACGTCATCAGCGTTAACATTTACAGTGATAATTGTTTGATTCGGTCTTACACGTGCTGCGGTCCCTATGGGTTTTCCAAAAGACCTTCGCATGCCGTCTTGAAGACGGTCTGCATGGGCGCCAAAAATCATTTTGTTTTCGCGGAGAATTATATGGGGATATGGATGAATTTGTAATCTATAATTTTGTGAAAGTTTTTCATTTAAAAAGCGGTTTGTCGCTATGCGGGCTGCTTCTAAAGCGTTATGGCGAATTTGCGCTTTTTTCAAGGCTATAAGTCTTGCTTCGTATTCAAATTCTGCTCTAGTGTCACCCATGGTAAACTTGGTTATCTTGGGAGGGGGAAAACCTTTTACAAATTTTTTCCTTACGTAGGGTTGCCCTTTGACATTTCTATAGTTGCGTGCACGCATTTTCTGTTCCCTTTCAGCATACCATAACCGCAATATTTAAACACTTTGTTGACCGTGCCTTTTGATTAAAGTTATGAATTTTAAATCTAGTTTTGAAATCAAACAAAATGTTTAGGGTGTTAAGCGTTTGTTTTTGAACCATATTTTGGCTAGCTCATCATAGTTTGGAAAAATTCTTTTCAATATGGGAATGTACATTTTCACTTCTTCATCGGTTAAATATTGAAATTGATATTCTCCCATGTAAGGCGAAGGTTCACCTTCTCTTGTTTCAAATTCGATATGCATGAAGGGGTCGCCCCGTTTTATTGTTATTGGACATCTGTCATTGCTGAGGTTTACCAGTTCCAGTGCAAGCCTTCCAACAAAGCCGCTGTGAACCTTCGCAGCGTTTAGGAAGGATAATCCCATTCTTCCATACTTGCTTTTGGCTGTTAGGTGTGCCACATAGTTTGGTGGAGTAAAAACTATTTCGTAGGATATGAGGTTTTTATGTTCCAAGTAGTGGAGAGTGGTTTCTTCTTTCACTGTTAAGACGTAGCTGTCTCCATCAAGAAGATTATAATCGTAGGGGTATATGCACTTATACTCTTCAATAAGCTGTTTAAGCTTGTCTTTACCTAACACGCACATGACAATTAAGCCTCCAAACGCTTTTTAGCATTACTGAAGCTTTTATGTTATATACTTTTTCGACAAAATAAACGAAAAGGAGAGCAGCCTTATGAGCTTGCAAATTCTGTGAAACTTATTCTATACAATACGTAGCTAGTTGATTAGGGGAGCTGAAATGGGTGCAATAATAGCAGTAATAAACAAAAAAGGAGAAAACGCAGCAAGAACCGCGGTTGTCATGCTAAAAAGTCTGGCACAAAAAAACGTGGAAAAATTTGGTGTCGCCTCATCAAACAATCTGGTAATTAAAAGTTCAATTGACAAGCTTGAAAACGAAACAATAAACTCGTCTATCATTATTGGCTATGCTTTTTCAAAAATTCTCCCACAAGACAAGCCGCAACCACTAAAACTAAAGACTGCAACAATGGTTTTTGAAGGAAGACTCTACGAGCCTATGCCAAACGGTTTTGACGCAGAATTTGTTGCTAAAAAACTGCAGAAGAACCCTTCAGGGAACGCAGCAAAAATCATTGAAAAATTTGAGGGTGACTTTGCCTTTGTAATAGCTGAAGATAAACGAATTGTTGCGGGCAGAGACCCTTTAGGCATCCGCCCTTTATATTACGGGCAAAATTCGAATTTTACAGCTTTAGCTTCTCAGCGCAAAGCCTTATGGAGTATTGGGATAGAAAAAACCTATTCTTTTCCATCTGGACACGTAGCAATAGTAAGGGATAATGGTTTCCACTTTAGACATGTTAAAACCATAACCTATTCGCAGCCGAGAAAAGTTACAATGCAAAGCGCAACTCCAGAAATTCAGAAACTCTTACAAAAATCAATTAAACAAAGACTTTCGGGCTTAAAAGAAGTTGCCTTAGCCTTTTCAGGAGGATTAGACAGCAGTATCATAGCTTTTCTAGCTAAAAAAATTGTGCCTAATGTTCAGTTGATTCATGTAAGCTTATCAGATCAGCCGGAAATCGAAGATGCGAAAAAGGGGGCTGAAGCTTTAGGACTGCCTCTGCAAGTTTTTCTATACGATGAAGATGATGTTGAAATGATTCTTCCAAAAATTTTATGGTTCATTGAGGAAACAAGCCCAATTCAAGCAAGCATAGCCATTCCAGTCTTTTGGACCGCGGAAAAAACGGAGACAATGGGGTTTAAAGTGTTATTGGCTGGTCAAGGTGCTGATGAGCTTTTCGGTGGTTACAAGAAATATGTAACCAGCTATCAAAAACACGGAAGAGAAAAAGTTCACAAAACAATTTTTAACGACGTGGTTAAAATGCATGAAATCAACTTTGAAAGAGACTTTAAAATATGCAGTTTTCACAGTGTGGAATTACGTTTGCCGTTTGCAACATATGAAATGGCGAAATTTGCAGCTCAACTACCTCCTGAATTGAAAATCAAATTGACAGACGAGGGGTTAAGAAAGGTGGTTTTAAGGAATGTGGCAAAAAATCTGGGGCTTCCATCGTTTATAATTGAAAAGCCCAAAAGGGCGGTTCAATACGCGACTGGAGTGAGTAAAGCTCTTGAAAAAATTGCCCGCAGAAAAGGGTTATCGCTTAAAGAATTTTTACACAACATGTCTAAAACAGTTTTAGAAGAGACGACGTACCATGAGTAAGACAGCAGTTGTTTTCTCTTCCGTATACTACAAACATAACACAGGCAAGAAACATCCAGAATCTGCAAAACGTTTAGGAATAATCGTCAACGAATTGAAAAAAGGAAAGCTTTCAAAAAGCAAAAACTGGCAGTTTGTCAAACCCACAAAAGCTTCTATAGCGGATGTCAGATTGGTTCATGATTATCAATACATCAGGTTTATAGAATCCATTTGTAAGTCTGGTGGGGACATACTAGACGTCGGAGACACTGTGGCTTCTCCAGAAAGTTATGAAGTTGCTCTTTACGCCGTGGGTGGTACACTTAAGGCTGTTGATTTAATTATGGAAAAACATTTTGAAAACGCCTTTGCTCTTGTTCGTCCTCCAGGGCATCACGCGGAAAAGTTTCGCGCTATGGGTTTCTGCATTTTCAATAATGTGGCAATAGCCGCTAAATACTTGCTGGAAAAGTTCGGATTAGAAAGAATCGCAATATTAGATATTGATGCTCATCATGGAAACGGTACACAAAGAACATTCTACGAAACCAACAAAGTCCTATACATCAGCATACATCAAGACCCCCGCGATTTTCCTGGGACGGGATTTATAAACGAAGTAGGGCAAGAAGATGGCTTAGGCTATACTGTTAACATCCCGCTTCCTTTCAGGACAAATGACCACATATATCTTAAAGCTTTACAGGAAATAGTGACGCCTATAATAAACGAGTACAAGCCAGAATTTTTGCTGATATCTGCAGGTTTAGATGGTCATTACGCAGACCCCGTTGGAGAACTTTCCCTATCAATGTTATGCTACCAAAAAATTTTCGATGAGATAGTTGAGATTGCATCAAAAATTTGTGATGGAAAAATTGTGTCTGTTCTTGAGGGAGGGTACAGCCTCAGGTTTGTTGGAAAAATAGCTGCAGTTGCTGTTGCAAGAATGAGTAACACTCCATACGATGCAAATGATAAAATTTGCGAAACTGGCTTGTCTGTGAGAAGACGAGGTGAAAAAATAATTAACTCTGTGAAAAAGGTGCAAAGAGATTTTTGGAATCTATATTGATTCTTTTATTCTTCTATTACTTGGATGGCGTTTTCTGGACATTGAGCCTCGCAGGCTCGACAAACAAGGCATTCCTCAACTTTTACTGGAACAGATTTTCCGTTGTTTAACTCATAAACTCCCACTGGACAAGTGTCAACGCATGTGCCGCATCCAGTGCATTTATCGTTATCAACTAGTATCTTCACCATTTTGTCCCCATCTCCTTTTAGATTTTCATTGGAAATTAAACAGCACAATAAAAGGTTTTAGGTTAAACCTAATCATTTCTGATGTTCAAAATTGAACAGAAATATTTGGAGTTGTCGGAGCCGCTAGCGGATGTCTTCTCTGAGCCTCAAAAGAACTCCATTTATCGTTGTCTCAGCCCGTTCTTTTCTATGTTCATAATCCGAAAGAAGTTTTCGATAGGCTTCTAAAGAGAGGTCGCCGCGTCTATGCCTCATTTTAATGCTTCGAATATTCGCCTCAACCTCGTTAATTTCCGTTTCAGCCACTTCCAACTGCCGCATTAAATCAGCGTATTTACCGCCTGCAACACGCATCTTCTCTTTATACTCCGCCAATTTTCTAGACAACGCGCTAAGACGTGTTTCCAAAGTTCTTTTTCGCACCTTATACCTACGCCTAGGAATCTTGCCCTTTCTTGCGCCAGTTTCGAGGGATTTCAGTTCAGAAATTATTCTCTTTTTTTCTTCGTAAGAGTTTACAAAAGATTTTATGGTTTCCGGGCTAAGTTGAACTGCGATTGTTGGAACTGTAACTGGAACTGCAGCTTTCGGCCTTTTCCAAAAGAGGACTATTGCACAGCCTAGAAGCGATAGTGCCCATATCCATAGGGTTGGACGGAAAGAAAGCCATAATGGATTATACGTGTAAATTATTTGCAAGTTGCTTTTTAATGGAAGAATATTGTTTAGAGGGCTTACACCTTGCATGTTTAGGGTTAACGCTTCTTGGAAAACGTTTCTTGATAAGGAAAAGGAATCAGCATAGGCAACGGTCTCCGGAGCCCGCAGCCTCGCCCCTTCAGGGAGAAGGATAGAGACGGAAGATTGTTTTACATAATAGTCTATATTACGGAATAGAAGAGAGGAACAGTTAAACTCGCTGTTTTCTCCTTGTGCGTTCAAATAGTTTTGACTTGGCAGAGAATATTTGACAGTAAATCTTGTTGATTTGTAACTTTCCACGGGCAGAGTTAAAGCAATTCTATAACGATTTGTTTCTGCATCCACAAGCGATGGTGTTGATTCAAATTTTCTCCCAAACTGGTCGTACGCTCCTACAATTGACGCGTTAGGAGGTAAAACCACTTCGATTGCAGCTATTTCTTTTGACATTTTACTTATTATATAGTAGCTGTCAGAGCCAGAAATCTCGCCTAAACCGCTTATTGTTATCTCTCGCTTTAATTCCTCTACATCAAAAAGTTGAAGCTTATCCTCAGAGAGTGAAAATATCAAATTTGCAGGATAATAAGCAAAAGCGGAAAGATTCTCTTTAAAGTATTGGGCAGTATTAACATTCCCATCATTCTTTACAATAGTTATATTGGTAGCACTTTCTGGCAGATTTAATTTTACGCTACAGTTAGCCACCGGTTTAGTTAGACTTGGATATGCTGGAAAGTCTAGTACAAACTTGCCTGTTTCTATCATGTAGAAAAGGTTATTGGAGAGTATAAAACCAACATTAAACGTGTATTCTTTTCCCTTGGTTATATTCAAAGGTTCGGGGAAGACTACTTCAACAGCATAGAAGCTCATATGTCCCTCAAAAGGAACGTTAACGTTTACGTTAAATGTTTGAGACACGTCGTAGGCTTGGCAGTCTAGGAAGTTAGCACCATACTGAAAGGGGAAACCAATCTTAATGCTTTTAATGGTTGCTTCTTGAGATGCATTACCCACCAGATTGATGGCATCGTTGATGATGATGTAGCCGTTATAAAGAATTGTTATTTCATGGTTTACATTTGTTATAAAATAGTCATCAGAGTGTTCCGCTTTAACACTTTGAGACACAAATAAAAAGGAAGTAGGAAGTAAAATAAGTGTTAAAATAATAAGTGTGAGGCTCTTTTTCTTCACTTTTTCCCTCTCCAACCATTCTAATTTTAGGCTTGTATCTATTGCAATCGCATTTATTTACTTTTAGAATTAACTAATATCAGTTACGTATATACTTACCTCAGTATTGTCAACCAAAATTTAAAAGTAACATGAAAGGATGCGCCATTTAGGATTAAGGCGTGTTCTAATTGGCAAGGAGTTTATCTGAAGCCTCCATGTTTAAGGTAGTAATTCTCTTCTTTTTTAGGTCCAAAGCTTCTCACGCCTTTTTCTTTTAGTTGTTTTCTGAGTTTTTTGGCGTAGTCTTTTGTTATTTCTTTTCTTTTCTCCATGTATGCAATTATTTCTTCTGCCTGCTGTTCTGTGTCGCATCTTCGGATAAAGTCTATAACATCTGGCATGTAATTGACGAAGTTTTTTGAGTGGGCTTTTTCTCCTGTTTGCGGGTTTGTTCGCACAGAGTTTATTCCAACTTTGTTTTTATCGGACTCCAGTTCTTTGGCTAAGTTTGGGAAGAGTTTTTTGAAGGTTTCTTTGTCAATTTCCACAGCAACACTCTCAACGAAACACTGAACACTCTAAATCATAGTTTGGAAAACAGTTATTTAAGCCCTCTTTAATTCTGAGAGGGAAGAAAACGTTGCGTTGGATTTTCTTTAAGTATTTTTTCTAATTCTTTTATGCGTAAACCTGTTATTTCATCATTGTATATTTCACATTTTTCTTTTTGATAGGCTTCTTCAGAACAGCGAACAATAATTTCGATTTTTTTACTGGATTGAGATTCTAAATATATGTGAAGAGATGTTTTCTTTTGTCCCCTTTTTGTAACCATCACCCGTTCAGTCTGCAAAATTTTAAGTCTGCAATTTTGTTTCAGCACTTTTAGAATTTCGTCGGGTTTATCATGGTATACGGCTATGTCTATGTCGCTTTCTCTATGGGCTGTTCCTCGCCAAACACTTCCAATTAAAATTGGGTTGTATGCCTTCAGAATTTTCATCGTTTTTAGTGCTTCTCGACGTTTTTTAACCAAGTTTTGTTGTCGGATGGAACCTTCATTTTCTTCAGCTATTTTGTCAAGTTCCCTCGCGATTTCGCGGTTTGTTGGAAGGAAATTAACACCTAATATTTTTGCAGCTTTAATTTTAGCTTGTTTGTATTCTTTTTCAAGTTTAAAATATAGTAGGGCGGCAGCTTCTCTAGCGACTTTTTTCCTTATAGCCTCAGCTTTCACAAGTCCACCAATAAATGTTAAGAATTGCAAAATTTTAGTGTTTTACTATTTGCTCATACAACTCTATTGTTCTTTCGGCTATTTTGTCCCATGTAAACTCTTCTAAAACTCGTTTTCTACCATTTTTTCCAAGTTGCTTCCTTTTTTCCGGGTTTTCCAAAGCGCTGTTAATGCCCCAAGCAATGTCTGAAGGATTACTGGGGTCTATGTGGAAACCGCATTGGTCTTCACCGCGGCAAACAACTATTTCTCGCATGCCGCTGACACCTGCTGCGCCTACGACTACGGGACGTTCCATGCTCATTGCTTCTAAGGCAACTATTCCAAATGGTTCGTAGAGGCTTGGGAAAACAGCTACATCGCATGCTGCGTAGTGTAAAATGCGTTCTTCTTCGGAGATGAAGTTAAAGTTTAGTTTTACAATGTCTTGGAGTCTCATTATTTTAACTAGATTAGTTAAATATTCTTGGAGGTCTCCGACTCCTACAACAACCAGTTTTGCTTTAGGATATTTTTGTAGAACATGCGGCATAGCCATAATCAGTTTATCAACACCTTTGACGCCTACAAGTCTTCCGACAAATAGTATCATGGGTTCGTCTTCTTTTATGCCGTAGGATTCTCTGATTTTCTTGACGTCTTCGCTGTTTACGTTTTCAGGGTTATATTTTTGCGGGTCAACACCGTTGTAGCAAACTTGGATTTTTTCTGTGGGAAATCCTAGCTTGATAAGTTCGTCTTTCATGGCATAAGAAACTGTTACAATTAGGTCAGCGGCTTTTGCTCCGTGAAGTTCAATGTTGCTTACAACTTCTGAGCCGTTTCCGAGTGTTCGACCCTTTTCTGTTGAATGAACATGAAAGGCGAAGGGTAGTCCAACCTCTTTTTTGATGGTTATTCCACTTATTGCTGAAAGCCAGTCATGGGCGACGACAATATCGTATTTGAAGCTTTCCTTTCTGATAAGTTCGTTTACAAGTTTTGAAGCGCTTAGGTAATTGTAGACAAGAATCTTGGAAAAGAGCTGGATACCTCTACCCCATTTTTTGACGTCTTCAGCCAGTACGTCTGGTAGGGAGTCAGAGATATCAATGTGAAGTGGACGGTGGATTTCTATTCCTCTCCAGATTTCCCGTGTTGGGAGGGTGCCTTTATCATCGTTCATTGTGAAAACTGTAACGTCATGGTCCATTAGAACGAATTTTCGCGTGATTTCTGCAGCGTATGTTCCTAAACCACCAACGATTTTCGGTGGATACTCGTAGACTAGCACAGCTATTTTCATTTTGTTCACACCTTAAGGATGTAGGTTAATGCTTAATAAATCAAGGTTTATTTATGTTTCTAAACTTGCTAGGAAAGAGAAGCAACAAAAATGTTGATTATGAAATTGTGTATTATTTCTTTGCTATTAACACATAACGACTAGAAAGTTTACCATTAACCTGTTTTTCAATTAACCTTAAAGTATAATTTGCGAAATTTTGAAAAGCTGTTCTACTTCTTTTAGTTCCTCTTTGCTGTAAGACTTCTCCCCCAATTTTTTATCCCATTCTATCATTAATCCTCTACCATGTTTGCAATCATCTTTAAAGCTGTAAGTGTGTTTAAAATCGTTTACCCATTTGAAAACTTGAAAAAAGCTATTAAGGCGTAGTAATAAACTATTGGTGGAGTGTATATATAGTGAGTATATCTCCAGTTAAACGTTTAATTCTCGAAACAATGTGGGCTCTTGAAAAACCCACTAGGGCGACTGAAGTAGCGAAGAAGGCTGGGCTAGGTTTTCCTTCGGTTATGATGCATATAATCGGGCTTTCTCGTATGGGTTATGTTGCTTCACCTGAGAAAGGATATTATGCGATAACGGAGAAAGGTAAGGGAATACTGGGTTTTCCAGAAATAGACAGAGAAACAGCAAACAGGATTTTAGCTTATTTACCTATGGAGAAGGCGTTCCACTTTTACGTTGACGTTGGAAAACCCTTAAACATCCACGCAGCGAGCCTTCAAGATTTTTGCGACAAAATAATGAAAGTGGATTTAAACTCTGTAGAGTTTCACGTTAACCGTGGAGATTTTGAGGCTTGGTTTATGGGTTTAGGCGATATGGAACTGGCGAGAAAAATAATGCTTGTTAAAGAGCAGAAAATGCCCCTCGAAGAACTGCGGAAAAAACTCTACGAAATCGTAAAGAACCGATGTGAAGAGCTAGCCAAAATAAGAAAGCAGTAGACACGCGTTTATGCTGGTTTGAAGCGTTCCTTCAGCTTGTCCAGGACTTGCTGTAAAGTCGTATACTCCATCTCTTGAGGGCTTAAACGAGCTGGTTCAAACTCTCCCATACGCCTAAGCACAGCAGCTTGTTCTAAGGCTTCTCTTCGCGCCAAAGCAAAGGCTGGGTCATCAAACAGATCGGCAATCATAGGCTTCCCGTTGTCTTCACTCGCAATTTTACCGTTCACGATTTGAAAGCCTAAGGCAACAATTCTTGGAGGACCATCAAAAGCTGTACATTTGGCATCTTTTAACCCCACAGGCATTATGGGTCCCCAGTGGCTTCCCCTCATCCAGCCCTCAACAAAGTAGCTGTGCATGAATGGTACAAGGATTTCGCCCACTGCTGGAAGCCCGTGCTGTGCGCGTATAATCATGACGGGGTCGTCTTTTCCTATATATTTTCCTGCAATTTGCGAAAGTCTAGTTACGCTTCCTACGGCGCATATTAGGTCGTCTCTGGCTCGCCAAACACGGGAAATCATGTAGCGCTGTACCGTTCCAATC
>Ga0190306_1000276_pt1 | contig 18893 bp, 13 predicted proteins | sample 48700734_MG_FD_161657 | JGI IMG/M metagenome (GOLD analysis project Ga0190306, IMG submission 161657) | Hydrothermal vent sediment bacterial communities from Southern Trench, Guaymas Basin, Mexico - 4870-07-3-4_MG | ecosystem: Environmental > Aquatic > Marine > Hydrothermal vents > Sediment ... | reverse complement strand
GACATGGCCTCAGAGGCACCTGTAGTGCGTTTGGTAAATCTTATTATTAGAAAGGCACTTGAGATGCGTGCCTCTGATATCCACTTTGAGCCATTTGAAAAGGAGTTTCGCGTAAGGTTCCGCATTGATGGTGTACTGCATGATGTGGAGACCCCACCAAAGAGGTTACAGGCCCCTATTATTTCTAGACTAAAGCTAATGGCAAGACTAAATATCGCAGAACGCCGCCTCCCCCAGGATGGTCGGATAAAGATAAAAATTGGTGGAAATGAGCTGGATATCCGTGTCTCTACCCTACCTACTGTCTTTGGTGAGAGTGTGGTACTGCGCCTACTAAATAGGGAAGAGGGGATATTGAATCTGCACGAACTGGGGCTGGATGAGGGGATGTTTGAGCAATTTAATCGGCTTATCCACCTACCATATGGCATTATCTTGGTGACTGGCCCTACGGGCTCTGGGAAGACCACTACCCTCTATGCGGCCCTATCCACTATCAATGATGCAGAAAAAAAGATTATTACAGTAGAGGACCCAGTAGAATATCAACTCTATGGCATAAATCAGATTCAGGTAAGGCCACAGATCAACCTTACATTTGCAAATGTGCTAAGGTCTATACTACGCCAAGACCCTGACGTTATCCTCATTGGTGAGATTAGGGATAGGGAGACAGCAGAGATAGCTGTTCAGGCATCCCTTACGGGTCATCTGGTATTTTCTACACTGCATACAAATGACGCCATCGGGGCCATTACCAGGTTGCGTGATATGGGTATTGAGGCCTACCTTGTCTCGGCCTCTTTAATAGGTGTATTGGCCCAGCGTCTGGTCAGGGTATTGTGTCCAAGGTGTAAGGTACTGCAGCCTGTTTCCCCAGAGCTAAAGAGGCGTATTATAAGGGAGATTGGGGAGGAGTCAGGGAATATCCCTTCAGATATCTATCAGGCAAGGGGTTGTGAGTATTGTGCATATACGGGCTATAGGGGGAGGATTGGCATCTTTGAGCTTATCCCTATAGATGATGATTTCAGGCGTTTGGTATTAAAAGATGCACCAGAAAATGAGCTTGAAAGACTAGCCAAATCTAAAAGATTAAGGACATTAAAGCAGGATGGTTGGGAGAAGGTAAAAAGAGGTATTACTACCTTAGAAGAGGTATTGAGGGTAGCACAATAGGTATGCTTTTTTCATATCAGGCAATAGACCTTAATGGGAGGGTAAAAAAGGGGATATATGATGCCTCCTCAGAGGAGGAGGTAATAAGTTTTTTAAAAGAAAATAACTATCTTCCTATTCAAATCAAGGCCTATACCCACAAGCGTGGTCTAAGGAATATCCTCTTTAGGCCCCATAAAAGGCTAAAGACTGGGCAGATATATCTCTTTACCAAGGAGCTTGGGAACTTGCTTAGGGCTGGTGTACCATTAAACAAGGCCTTACAGGTTATTGCCGCTACCAGTGAGGGGATTGTCAAAGAACTTGTCCAGGAGATCCAAAAAGACATTGAGGCAGGGTATGCATTTTCTGAGGCATTACAAAAGAGGGGGCATTTCTCTAAGATGTATGTAAACCTAGTTAAGGCAGGTGAGGTAAGTGGTGCCCTGGATGAGGTACTGAATCAATTGAGTATCTACTTAGAGAGGGTACAGGCCATCCAAGGACAGATCAGAAGTGCCATGATCTATCCAACCATTTTGCTTAGTCTGGGCCTAATTTCTGCATTTTTGATATTGGTATTGGTAATACCAAAATTTGGGGTAATCTTTGAGGACCTGGGGCAGAACATGCCATTTTTGACTAGGGTCTTGTTGGCTCTGAGTCATTTTACAAAAAAGGCATTTTGGGGTTTCCCCTTTATCCTTGTAGGTCTCTTTTATTTTATTAAGTATACCCTAAAAAGGCCATCAGTAAAGCAAAGACTTGAGAGGTGGTTCCTCAATCTGCCAGGGCTAAAGACCCTTATCCTTTTAGAGGAATGGGGGCGCTTTAGCCGGACAGTGTGCATCCTCCTGCGTGGTGGCCTGCCACTGCCAAGGGCCTTGGACCTGGCAAAGGAGGTTTTTCGTATTGATATCCTAAGGGGGCATATAGTAGATTCAATAGAGGCCGTAAAGAGGGGACAGACCCTAGGCAGTAAACTTGCCCAGCTTCCCTTTGTACCCTCAATCTTGATTCAGCTATCAAGATTGGGGGAGGAGACAGGGGATATGGCAGCCAGTATGGAGCATGTGGCAAATGAGCTAGAGGAGAGATTGCAAGATAGGATTAGGGTAAGTTTGAGCTTTTTGGAGCCTGGTTTGATCATCTTTATTGGCCTGCTTTTAGGGAGCATGATTGTCTCTATGCTACTTACTATATTTAGCCTAAACGAGATAAGCTTTTAGCAGGCCCTTTAAGGCCGATTACACTTCTGAAACTCTAATTACAAATTTGTAATTAACATAGAACCATAAATCCTCCTTCCTTTCAATAGACCTTTATCTATCTATGAAAAAATCTTTTTAAAAATGGCATAGGTTTTGCGTTAAAAATAGCAGGTGTCCGAAAAAGGCAAACTGCCTGAAAGGGCAGGACGCAAAGGCACCGGCCTAAATCCTACTTTGTAGGACATGGCAGCGGGCCTGCCGGACGAAGTCGCCTGGCACTTCTTGCGACGCAGGCGCACTTCGGTCCGGGTGCAGACTGTGGCGCAAAAGAGGTGCCAGATGGTGGCCAAAAACAGGCTTGTTCTCTCATGCCTAATCATTTCTCTATTTGTTTTGCTAAGCTTAACAACTATTTCTCTTCCAGCTTATGCAACTACTTACTATGTAGATGCTAGTGGTGGTAATGATTTTAACGATGGGCTTTCTCCTGAAACTGCCTGGAAAACTATAAGCAAGGTTAACAGTATGGATTTTAAACCAGGAGATACTATCCTATTTAAGAGAGGAGAGATCTGGCGTGAGCAACTCATTGTCCCTTCTTCTGGCGAAGAGGGAAGGCCAATTACCTTTGGGGCTTATGGAGAGGGAGAGAAACCTAAAATAACAGGGGCAGATGTGATAAGAGATTGGAGTGGGCCTGATGGGAATGGTGAATATACTAAAACTGGACTTGGAAATACAAGAGTGTTTTTTGAGGATGGAGTTAGACTAAATCGGGGCATTCATGGAACATTGGCCCCTGGTGAATGGGATTATGCGAGAGGAACTTTATACTGGCGACCTTCTGATGATGTATTAGAAGGACATGTAACAGAAGCTGGACAACGGGACGGGTGTCTTTACATTGAAAATAAGTCCTATATAAACTTGGAAGATCTTATTTTCTCAGGCGGCAATAACAGAAACACTATTGAGGCATCTGGCGGAGGAGTAGAAATAGTTTCCTGTTCGCACATTTACATAAAAAATTGTGTATTTCGTAACAATTACTTTTATGGTATTGGAATAAGCGAAAGTTCTAATATTGAGATAGTGAATTGCGAAGGTTCCTATAACCATGGTTCTGCTATAAACATTACTAAATCATCAAATTGCACAATTTATGGAGGTAGATATCATCACAATTCTCCATTATACTCTGATGCAACGGGTGGTGCAGACACTAATGGAATTGAAGTTACTGGTGGGAGTTTTAATATTAACATAATTGCGGTGGAAGTTGACCACAATGGTTTGGGAATAGCTGGTAATCCTAAAGGTAATAATGCTGATGCTGGTATAGCTTTTTATGATGCTTCAGGAATTATTAAATATTGTCGGATTCACCATAATGGTGGTGGAGGTTGCTATTTCTATACTGATAACGCGATGAATGTTACTGGAGAATTCTCTTATAACTTGGTTTACCGCAATAATCAGAATAATGAGCCAAATGGAGCTGGCGGAATTAGAATTTCAGGTAAGCCAGGACAACCATGTAGTGTAAATATATATAATAATGTTATTGCTTATAATAGACTTGTAGATAGTAGCTGGAATGCAATTAGAATTGGATGGTACTGTGAAAATTGTCAAATTAAAAATAATATAATAGCCTTCAATTCAGGTAATCCTGAAGATGTATATATTAGTGGAACTGGAACTACTGGGATAGAATTAGATTATAATTTATACTTTGACATTTCTGGAAATTTTATTACATATAAAGGTAAGACTTACGATATTGACCATATTATGGGTAATTTACCTGGTTATTATTCCTATGACCAACACCAAGATATCAATTCTATAGTTCAAGATCCTCTTTTTGTTGATCCAGCTAATGATGATTTTCATCTTCAATCCACCTCTCCTTGTATCAATGCAGGAACAGATGTTGGCCTAGCTGAAGACATGGAGGGAAATCCTGTGGACTATGCTCCTGATATTGGGGCTTATGAATATTTAGACAATCCTATTCCAGATATAAAGGTAAATGGTTCAGATGGCCCAATTACATTAAATCAATCAGATAGGTTAACCATTACTATAGCATTAGAGAATAATGGTAGGACAGACAATGCTAAGTGGTGGCTAGCAGCAGATACACCATTTGATTTTCTCTTTTTTACTTCTAAAGGTTGGATAGATAAGCAGCAACCACTATATCAACGCCCACTTTTTTATTTAGAGCCATATGAAGTGTTTAGTATAGATACTTCACAACTTTCAGCAGGTACATATATACTTTACTTTTGTATTGATACTAATATGGATAGTGATACTATATGGGATAGCCCATATTGTGATAGTGTAATAGTTAATGTTACTGAGTGAAGACGTATTGTCAAATCATAATTATAGATTCTTACCTGTTTTGATACACTTACCAGGTATAAATTTCATTAGGATGGGGATAATCCTCTGAGTAAAATCAACAAGTCGCCTTTGAGCCTCTTTGGTATCCTCATTCCTATATATAGGGCTCATTACCCTTACTAATGCACCATCAGTGCGGTGCTTAGTTAGAGCATCCCAAAAGAGATAAAATTTCATCAAATATTCATTAGTGATGACTCGTCCTCGTTGTTGAAACCAATAAAAAACTAACTGTTTTTCATCACCTTTTTGTATTACCATTTGCACCACTGAAAATTTACCACCAAAATATTGGGTTGGGATGACTAATGTTTTCCTAGAGAAAATCCTCCATCCTGTTCCTGGCAGGCAGCTTGCGGGCGAATGAATTGCCTCTCCTTTTGTTTGTCTCTCATAATAAGCTACATATAAATTAACTATATTACCATCAGTATCGTAATAATCAGCCAAAACATAATCAGACAGATCTAAGGCCTTAATAAAATCTTTCTCCATTATCTGTCGAGTTCCTTTCCACGAATCGATCTTCATAGGGAAATCGTTAAAACTTTTTAAGGCAGGTACCTTACTTCGGTAAGAGGTTCCGTGACTGGCTAGAAAGGTAAATCCCAAAATAAAGACTGAGGCCAAATAATGAGGAGATATTTTTTTTATCTTATAGCCAACAGTAACCCCCTTTTTTATATTTTTATTTTCTCTTCTCCATAATTGAAGTCTAAATCCTCCTAAAATCCACATTTCTATTATTAATACTAAAAAAGCTATCATAAATAATACCCATCCAGAAAAACCATGAAAAAATCCCTCTGCTACTTTAATGCTTATCTTATCTGCTAAAATACCCGTTATGCCGATCCGTAAGCCATTAAATAAAACAGCCATGGGAATAGCAGAAAGGAAGAGCAAGACACGCTTCCACAATTTATCTTTAAAGAAATAGGCACAAATTAAGCCAAGAGTCATTAAGGGGAAAATATAACGTAGTCCACTGCAGGCCTCTATTACCTGCAATTGGATTATTCCTAAATCAATAATGTTGCCCTCTCTAAAGGTAGGGACACCAAACATTTTCATAAAACCAACCCCTAATTGGGAAGACAAAAGTTGGAGTTTTAAGCTAATTCGATTGTGAAAAAAGGCTGGTAAGGGAAACATTAAAACCAAAAGTACTAGTGGAAAAAGTATGGCTTTCAATACCCCATTGCCCATATTTAGTAAAATCAAAGCTACAATTGTCCACCAAAGGGAAATTTGTAAAGTAAGGTATTCAGCGCCAAGTTCACCTAAAAAATAAAGAAAAATGGCAAAAGCAAAGGGAATAAGTCCCCACCAAGATGGTTGAATAGAGATATTTTTAAGTTCCTCTCGCCGTTCCCAAATTATATAAAGACTGATTAAAGGAATAAGAAAACAGTGATTATAATCTTCATTATGTATCCAGACATGGATCATATAAGATAGAGCATCATAATAGATAAGGAATATAAAAATACCTATCAATAAAACACCACTTATAACTTTCAAATTTATTTCCTTTAAATTTCTCTTCACTTTTATTTATTTGCCATTTTTATAAATAACATCTCATATTGGTTTATTATGCTATCCCAATTATAGTTTTCTTTTATTCTCTTTATCGCTTTTTGTTTATACTCTTTTACTATTTTTGGGTTATCGATTAAGTATTGTAACTTGGAAGCCAAATCACCTTCTTCCTTAGAGAAAGAAAAACCAGCTTTATTAATAACTTCTATGTTAAAGGGCACATTTAATACTATCACACAATTTCCTGCTCCCATAGCTTCTAATAAAGCTGGATTAGTACCACCAACTTCATGAGCATGTATGTAACAATAAGCATTGCTGCGTATGACTTTATAATCATATCCATAAATGGCACCCAAAAATTTAACCCTTGGGTCTTTGGTTTTTTTCAGTGACTTAATATATTCACCGCTATAGGGTGCGTCCCCTACTATTGCTAGCTTCAAATTGGTTTTAACCTTTTCAAACTCCCTGATAACAATATGGGTATTATTTTCTGGCTCTAAACGACATACCTGTAAAATATAACCTTCCTTTTCCAAATTATATTTTGCTAATGTTTTAGTATCTTGATAGTTTATAATTTCTGCACCATAGGCAATAAAATTGGCTTTCTTTTTATATGCTTTTTCATAATATTCCTTGATAGCCATAGAATCAGCTACAACCTCATGGCAAAATATTCCTGCAAATTTTTCAGAAAATTTCAAATAAAAAGATGCCACTTTCCCCCATTTCCTTCTCTTCCATTCTAGTCCATCAATGTTTACAGCCAGTCTTTTACCAAACAACTTTGGAAGAAAGCCAAATAGCACAGGCGAAACCCCCAGAAACAAACCAATATCTGCATCAGAGAAGGTAAGATGACAACAAGCAAGCAATGAACTTAAGGGTTTGTCAATAGACTTTTTAGGAATAGTGGGAATAATAATCCGTTTAACTCCCTGAAAATACCTATCATTGATTTTGCTATAGGCTGAAGGGCAATATACTGATACTTTATATCCCCTTTTTGCCAAAGCCACACTTAATTTCTCAGCAAAGGTTTCAAAACCTCCATAATTTCTAGGTATACCTCGTGAGCCTACGATTGCAATCTTTAATTTTTTATTGAAAGCCATGTTCCTTTTTATTAATCTCAATTGCCTTTTGGTATATATCCATCAGGAGTTCATAATTTTTATCTGCGCTATATTTTTCCTCAAACTCGATTCTGGCTCTCTTTCCCATTTCAATCGCCTCAGCTTTATGATTTATCATCCACTTAACTTTTTTTGCTAAATCTTTCGCGTCTCCAGGCTCAAAAAGGAGTCCTGTTACTTTATCCTTGATTAGCTCTGGTAGCACACCAATTCTCGAGGCAATAATTGGCTTACCACAAGCCATAGCTTCTAAAACAACCATAGGTAATCCTTCATACCAAATAGAAGGGAAGATAAAAAACTGAGACATTTTTAAATAATTCATGCATTCCTGGGGTGGTCTATATCCCAGAATTTCAATAGAAAGATTAAGCTCTCTGGCTATCTTTTCTAGCTCAAGATGCATAGGCCCCTCTCCTAGTATTTTTAGAGGAATCGTTGGAATATTTTTCCAAGCTTCAATAAGTGTTTTTAACCCCTTTTCTTCACCTAATCGTCCTATAAAGACAACAAACCCTGAATTCTGAAACTCAGGCGAGGGGGGATTAATCAAAAAATTTGGTTTGATGACTAATTTATCTTGTGGAAAACCAGCATCTATAAACTTTTTAGTTGCAAATTCTGTTAATGTTATATATAGAGTTACTTGTTTAGACCATGTTCCCAAGAAGCGGTGAAATGAAAGCATTGTTGCTACTCCAGCCGTGTGAATTCTAGAATTGTGATAACAGCCATGAAATACCCCACGCCAGATGTTGTCTTTTAAACATTCTTCACAAATTTTTCCATTACGAAACAGTAAGGCTCCGGGACAAATTAATCTGAAATTGTGTAAGGTCTGAATTACTGGAATATTTTTCTGTTGGCAGGCATAATATGCAGAAGGAGAAATCAAAGGAAAAATATTATGAAAATGGGCTATTTGAGGCTTAAAGTTGTGAATGAGCCTTTTTATCTCTTGGTAGGATTTTTGTGACCAGATTACATTGAGCGGAAGGCCGATTTTATCAACCAAACTCCATGTGGTAATCTCCTCATTTTTTTTCACATAAACCGCAATCTTGTGACCGTGAGCTTCAAGTAAAGACCTCTCGTGTTCAAAAACTATGTTTTCGCCACTCGGAGGTCTGAGGTAATTGTGAACTAATAATATCTTCATAATACCTATCTTCCTGTCGTAAAACCCTTTGTTCTCATACTGTACTGTGCATAAGCCAAAATAAGCAAAAATAGTATAAATTCTTTATCATGCATAACTATGGCTGTACCTGTAACAGCTCTCAAAGTCAATATTGTCATGATAGCAATTATTTCAGTGTGGTAAGCCTTGATATCAGGTCTCATTTGATTCCCATAACGGAAGAAAATCCTCAATAAATAAACCCAAGTGCCTATTACTGCCATAAGCCAGGGAACTAACCCCAAAATACCTAAATTTATTAAGACATCAAATAGGGAGCCGTGCAAGCCTACCATGCCTAATCCTTTTAAAATATCAAATCTTGCCCCTGAGGCAAACCCATAACCAATTATGGGAGATTTTTTAAACATGTTCCAAGCATGTGCCCAAGCAATGGTTCTACCTGATAGAGTTGTAAATACTTTTTCACTCTGACCTCTTTTAAAATATGCAATTATATAGTCGCTTAATCCTGAATTTAGTGCTACAATTCCTCCTAGTAATATCAAAAAGGTAATCCATTTTATTTTCTTATTTAGTGCTAGCCAAAAGGCCACAGCCAATAAAAAACCAGCAAGAGATGTCCGTGCCTGCGCCAGTATTAAAGTTACAAGCGAAACAAAAAAAATATTCTGATAGAATATTCTATCTTTGGTTGTTTTGATATTAAACATTCTACAGAATGCTACTATACCTAAAAGGGCTCCAATGAAGCCTACAGCATTAGGATTAATTATCGGAAACACTCCAGCAAGCATAAATCCTAGAAAACCTTTTTTTAAAAAAGCTCGACTAGGCTCTATAGCAGCACCTACCCAAATCATAATGAGCAGAAATCCAAAAAGCCCAAGTATAAGGTCACTGACTGCTTTCATATCCTCAAAGTCTCCAATCCTACTTAGAGTGACAGCTATAAGTAATACTCCCACACTGGTCTCGAACGCTTTCCATAAAGTGTAAAGCTGAAAGGAGGAATATAAGGACGAAATAAGAGCTAAAATAGAGTAAATAAACATAAAGGGTAAAAGCCCAGTCAACATATGTGAGACAGCTGAGATTCTATACATTAATAGAGCTATTATGCAAGCCACAGAGACTTCGACTATTCTCAAAAATGCTACCTTATCTATGGGGTTTGTTATCAGTTCAGCAGAGGTGCGTGTACGCCAGAGAAATATGCTTGTAAATAGGAGTGTCCAGGTGAAATAAAGAAGTTTGTCCCTTCGTAAAAGAGATGAGAACTTTTGAAAAAGCGTTGTTATAAAACTGTAATTAATAATTATATAACCAATAACAGCAACAATAATAATTGTTCGGCAGGATACTTGCGAAAGAAAAAGAAAAGCAACGCCCATAATGAGCATTATAAGTTGTAAATAGTAGAAAAGTAACATATTGGATTTCAGTTTGTTTTTTCTAAAAAATTTTTATAAATATTTTTAATAATTTCACCCTTTCTATCCCAAGCAAAATATGCAGCCCTTTTTTTAGCCCCTTGACTTAATTTATATCTTAAGTCATTATCCAAAGCTAATCGTTTAAGTGCTGATGCTAAGTCATTTACAACTTGTTCAGGGGTTTCAACTTTTACTTTTATTCCACATTCTTTAGTTACAATTTCTCCAGGCCCAGCATAGTCAAGACAAACCACAGGTAAACCCACCAGCATTGCCTCGTAAAGAACCCAGGCTCCGGCATCTTTTAAGCTGGGATAAAGGAATACATCGGCTTCAGCCATATGCTTTAATACCTCCGTTCTAGGTAATTGGCCTAGAAATTGGACTTTATCTTCTATAGCCAATCGTTTAGAAAGTTTTTTGAGATTTTTTATTTCAGGCCCGCCACCGATTATAAAAAAAACAGAATTAGACACTTCTTTAACTAATTTAGCGAATGCCTTTATCGCCAAACTAAATCCCTTCCAATAAATAAGTCGGCCAACCATAAGAATTTTAAAATTATTGTTTTTTTTAGGTTCCATTTTTTTATAAGAAAAATCTTCCATTGAAATGCCAGATTCAAGTATCAAAACAGTTTTTGATTTATATTTTTTAGGAATCACATTTTGAGTAATTTTTGTACGAGCTATAATAATTGTACTTCGTTTTAAGGCCATTTTAATTATCGGATCAAGTTTTAAGGCCCACCATTGTAAAAAATTTCTCAATGTTTCATAATATCTCCATTTAAAACTGAATTCAGATTTAAAGTTTTTGGGCACAGTTTCGGCTCCCCCTATTGGACCCCAAATAAATGGAATATTTAGAAAAGGCATAAAAGTGGGCATCCAATTGTTCCCAAAAGTAAGATGGTGAACTATATCAAACTGGTGTCTTTTATGTAATTTTTTGGCAAGAAAGAAGATGCCCAGTTGCCAAAAACAATAGTAAAAATAGAGTCCTCTTTGTCCTCTTTTCCAAAAGTACATCCATTTAGGCAAATCATAATAGACAAAATGAATGTTACTTATAGGATTTCTATTTAATTCTTCTTCAATTTTTTCTTTGTTATTAGCTCTTGTAATTACCCATACTTCGTGGAATCTTGCAATTTGCTTAACCCAATTCCAACCTACTCCTGGTTCAGACCCTTTATGAGGTTCACAGGCATATGCTGAGATTAAAATTTTCATATTCATCTATTTCTTAGTTTTCTTTTTATTATACTGAGAATATTATCCTCAAACCTTTCTTCAGAAAATTTTTGAATATGTTGTTGAAATTTTTTCCTAATATAATTAATATCTGACTTTAGGATTTTCTCAAATTTTATAACAGCATCTGCAATAGATCCGAATCGAAAATTTTCAAAAGGAACTATTTCTCTCTGTCCCCCAGAATCGTGGACTAAAGGAATACAGCCAGCAGCAATAGCCTCTACAATGCTTATTCCAAAATGTTCGTTTTTCCGGGTATGAATAAAATATTTAGATTTCTGAAGTAATAGTCTCAGTTCTTCCTTTCCAAGGTTTGGTTTCAATATAACATTTTTGACATTTAAATGCTTTACATAGTTTAAACATTTATTGTAATAGTCTCTTCTAAATTTAAAATTCACAAATCCGGTTATGATAAACTTTATGTTAGGGAAAAATTTCGCTATTTTAATTTGAGTTAATTGGTCTTTCTGAGGTTCAAAATTACCCACGGATATAACTTGATTTGAGCGATTGTTTTGCTCATTCCAAAAATATTTAATATTTACAGGTGGATAAATTACTTGTACTTTATTTTTTTGAGAGGGATACCATTCTTCAATTTTCTTTTTAGTAAAAGAAGAATTAGCGATGACTAATCCATATTTAGATCCATTTTTTGAGTAATCCCTATTTAACCACTTTAAAGGCAATAAATACAATTTTCTAGATAATGATATTTTTAAAAAATTTGGTTCACTATATTCTAATGGATATAAGTAGTGTATATAATTTACTAGCTTATTTGGAAAGATGTTTTTATTCAAACAATGGGTGCTATTGAAAATAAAGTCATAGTTTTGAAGCCTGTTGCTTATTAATCTTAATAAAAAATAATTTTTATAATATGTGAACCTTTTTATTCCAAAATCTGTAACTTTTTTAAAATTAAATTGAATATTTTTACTCTTTGTAACATTTGCTATTTTCCCAGCATCATATGAGTAAAGATCTGGGATAATATCATATTTGTTTAATATTTCTATAAGCTTAAAGATAACCCCTGTTTTTCCTCCTGGCATTAGCTCGTCCTGAATAATACACATTCTTAGCATCTTACTTATTTCTTAAAATTTACCAAAAAGGTTGTTTCGATTTACTCAGGTTCAAAATCATATACTCTAACAATTTTTGTCTAATTGCAAACTTTCTGTCTTTCTCAATATTTTGATGGCCCCAATACCTTTCAGTTATATCCAAGTAAAATGAACAGTAATCACACAAATAAAAAAGTGTAAAGATGTTTAGGAAACTAATGTTAGAATTAGTTAAATAGGCATATTTTGTTACAAAATTCATAAATTTTTTACCAAAATGTAAAAACATTTTAGGTGACTCTTTGTTACTTTTCAAAACAAGATTTGTGTGGATTTCAAAATGTAAAACATCATAAAAAGGCACAAATTCTTGCTTAGCGAACTCCCAGTCTATTATAAATAGTCTCTCCTTACTATTTAAAATGTTCCAAGGGGTAAAATCTCCATGGCACAGGCCTAAAGGTATTCTTTCATCACCTATATTATTTACAATTATTTCAATTGATCTCTTTAATATATTAAACCAATCATTAGACACCCTTCCCCTTAACCCTCTGACTCTTTCTTCCAATTCTTGCAGGCATTTACTTTCCTTAAATTTTTGTTTCCTTGCTGTTTTATTAAATATTTCTACCAGAAAATCTATATGTAAATTAATTAATCTATGGGTTCTATAAGAAGTTAATTTCTTTTCTGTAGATTGAATTAATAAATTTCCGTTACTTATAGCTCCCCAAAAAAGAACTTTAGGAATAGCGGCCTTTGTAAGATGAAGTGATGCTAGATAGTTTAAAATATCTACTTCATTCTTTAATAATTTACAAGTTTGTTCATTTTCTGCTAACTTCCCATATGCTAATATATCTCCGTTTGGGCCCATGGCCTGAATGGTGACTTTCCGATGATACCCAGGAGTACCCGTAAAAAGAGCTAATTTTATATTTTTCTCCCCTAAAACTTCCTTAAATATGTTTTTCAGGTCATTTGAGACAGTTTGACGGTGCTTGGCAAATACAATACGGTTTGTTGTCAATGCTCTTACAAATCCCAAATAACTAAAAACCCGAAATAAGAATTTTTTAATCTTGGCTCCAAAAAGACTTGGTTGGTAAAGTTGGAGGGAAGCTACGGCCTGTTTTTTGCTATCTAATGGTAAAATCCAGCGAGGGTCATGAATTCCAGGGATTATAGTGTATGTTTCAATATCAACAAAATTATATTTTCTTAATTTTCTCCTAATCTGCCTTTCTTTTTTCAACAAGCTTAATATTTTGGCTAACTTAACTTTTTTATGTTCTTTCTCCTCTAAGAAAACTGCTATCTTACTACCAGGAATAAGGATTCTTTTTAATTCTATAAAGATATAATCTGCGATTTTTTGTTCTATTATAACTGCTGCATCTATAGACTGATTAGCGATCGGAAAAATGCTGTTTTGTTTCAGTTTAATTTTTTTTATGCTACTGTTCTCAAAAGGTATATTTTTGTCAGAGGCTAAAAAAACATTTTTAGTCATTTTTAAAAGCTTCCTGACAATAGGAGGAGAAGGGCTGCCAAAAATAAGGACTTTATTATCTCTGCCCGTAATCAGAAAATGTGTCCATTCTGCAAATCTTTCATCCATAATGCTTAATCAATATTTAATAATGATAATGTTTGAGTTGCCTTTTTTTCTAAAATAAGAGAAACTATTTCGCTTACAATTTCATCAATAGGCTTATTTGTATTTATCTGATGAGCATTTGGCAGTTTTGACCACATTTTCTGGTATTCATTAACTTGGCGTTTGAGCTCCTGCAAAGTAAGCTCCTGTTTTCTTTTGTAAAGCTCCTCAGGAGTATTATGAAGATAAACGATCATATCTGGTTTTGGAATAATCGGTAATAGCAGTTTGGGTAGCCATTTTGGCATATTTAACCGAAAGCGACGCAAATCAAAAAGAAAATCATAATAATAACGATCTATTACTACTAGGCCTGTTTTAATTTTGGCTATCTTAAGTTTGAAGCAATAACCAACAATGTAATCAAGAGTATAATAAAAAAAACGAATTAATGAAATAAAAAGATTCTGCGGTGGTACTTTGTGTGGTGCCACTGTGATATCATTTGTCATTTTTTCCCATTTTTTTGGATTTAAAACACGTCTGGGAGGGGGGAGAACTCCTGGTCTCCAATGGATATAAAGTGTTCGTCTGAATCCCTGTCTTAGGTGGGTCAATATTTGCTTTGCAATTGTGGACTTCCCAGCTCCGTCTGGAGCTAAAAAACACATTATAAGCCCTGTTGGATTAATAATTCTTGTAACTAACCTTCTAATTAGCCATAACACTTTTAAAAATAATTTTTGAGGTCTGGGTAGGTAATATCTAAACATAAGAGACAGATAAAGCTTTTTTAAAATTTCCCCCCTTCCTTCGGTCTTGCTCGAAATAAGTTCTTTAAGTGAGACAAGATTATTACGCCCAAAATACTTTAAAATAAGTTGCTCAAATCCTTGATTATCCTCTTGATAAAGTTTTCTTAACTTTTTAAAAGTAGTTTTAGGAAATTTTCTTTTCATAACCTTTTTAATCGTTAAGTAAGCTGCCTCTACTGACGCAGATGGGATATAAAAATTCTTATACCTCCTTCGTTTATATAAAAGTATTTCTGAGCCGAGAAAATATTTATTTATACCAAATTCGTCATTGAGGAAATCTAGTTGGATAAACTTAGGTACACTTACGTTTTCCCAAAAAGCAAGTACATAATAATAACAAGCAGGCACATCATAATAGAGTTTTTGAATTATCTTAAGACCATGAGAGTTTGCTAGCTGATAAAGAATTGAATCAATCCTTTCAAGTCCTCTCTTCTCAATAGCTATATCTACATCTGATATTAAAACTTCAGGTAAGGTTTCATACGAATGAAGAACACAGTAGCGGATACCTTCACTTTCTAGTTTTTTAAATAATTCACTGAGGACATGTTTTACTATGTTGTTTTTTACCATTTCATTAGGGGTTAAATGATTCAATTTTACCACCCATATTAATATATAACTTATAACAATAAGATGTCATTAATAAAACTGTAAGGGCAGAGATAACTGTGCCTAAAACTGCCCCTGTTATACCTAAAAATTTAACAAGGAGAATTCCAAAGACTATGGTAACACAAGAAGATGCTGCATGTGCATAAAAAATGCCTTTAGGCTTATTAATTGCCCTTAGGCCAATACTTGGGACCCTCATTAATGAGTTTAAAATATAAGTTATGCCAAGTAACACTACAATCTTACCATAGCCTGAATATTGCTTTTTATAAAGGATATTAAGTAAAAATTCTGACCCTAGAGAGGCAAAAAGGCAATAGAGCCCCATTATAATTAGCAAAATAATTAAGAGGAATTTCAAAAAGTTATTTAATTTTTCTATCCCACCACTACTATACTTTTTAGAGGCGATTTGAGGGGCAAAACCTTCAAGTCCGTTAAGGAGGACGTGTGTGGGTCCATATACATTCTGTGCTGCCCGCAATACTGCGGGTGCTACAGGGCCTAAAAAAAATGCTGCTATAAAGAAATATGCTTGTCCTGATGTCCACATTAAGAGAGTAGAGCTGAGAAGCCATTTTCCATGATCCCAGTTCTTTTTGATAATTTTTTTGAATTTTGAGAAATCACTCCCAATAAATTCATGGCACTGAATATAGCCATAAAGCATAGCAATAGCCGATGAAATTCCTATGACATAAAATACATTTGGCCCTGACAGAAGGTTATATAAATATAGTAGAATTATCCCAATAGTCTGAAGGCTATAGCAAAGAAAATCATTTAAAAGCGCAAAAGCAGTTTTAAAACGAGCAAATAGGGCCCGACGAAAATATTCTTGCCCTTGATAAGGAAAGGAGGCAAGAGCCATGGCAAAGAAAGTTGGTGCTATTTTTGTTTGCATTGGTATAAAATTAAGCAAACACGCACCAACCAAAAGAATCATTACAAAACATACACCCAAAGTTAACTGACCTATTGTTAACGAACTAAAATACTTTTGAACCTCTGTACCTTCTAATGGTGCACCCAAAACAGACATAGGCTGAGTAATGAGGGCCATTTGTAAACTTTTTATAAATAACAAAATGGAATAAGTAAGGACAAATACCCCAAATTCAGCAGGAATCATTTGGCGGGCTAAAAGGACAGTGATAAGAAAGTTAGCACCAGAAGCTAGCCCTTGGTCTATGAGTGCCACATAACTTTTTAAGGCAAGGGTACCCCTTAAGGATTTGCAAGCTGAAAAAATTGTGTTTGCCCTTTTGCCAAGTAGGCAATGCTTAAAATAGGTGTTCATCTAACTTAATAATCTCTGAAATAATTTTATACCGGATTTGGTATAGGCTTAAGTTTTTGTCTAGCATATTAAAAAATTGCTTAATTTTATTATTAGCCTGTTTTTCGCCATCTTTCGTCTTAACTTTATAAAACAGGGTAGTGAGATATCTCACATCGTCTACCCCTTCTCTAAACCCTTCCCATTGAATGGTTGGAATAACACCGTTTATAGTTGGGTATGCCATTACATGGTCTCTATATCTTTCAAAATCAAAATCGTCCCAGATTTTTTTTCCCATAGTACATTGGTAGGCATAATCACATGCCCCGTCATAATCTGCTTTCCAAAGGGCCAAACCATAATTTCTACGATATGTTTCTGGCTCTTCTTTCCCACATTGAGGATTTCCATAGCTCCATGCTTTGTGGTGAAGTTTGTGCATATTTTTAGCAAATAAAGGGCTTAATTTACCGTGCCAAATAGCGATATCAACCAAATCTCCCACAAGTAAGGGGAAATTAAAATCTATTGCTGTCACAAAAGTTCTAGCCCCTGCCTTTTTTATTGTTTTAAGGATCGGCCTTTGAGCTAATAAGTTTTCTCCTCTTAATTCATCTACTCCATAAAAATAAACTTGTTTAAAACCATTTTTTTGAGCAAGTTTAACTACATTATTTACAGTATTTTTCAAAAAAGATAAATTTATATTCAATTTAGGCCAAGAAGTATAAAAAAGAATATCATTTGTATAGCCAGCCTTAGACATCAATTGAAAAATTTTTCTTAATTCAATTGGGTCAAAACTTCTCATTTGAATAACTGGGTATTCTATCCCATGTGCCTTCATATCTTTAAGTTCAGCTAACATTTGTTTTTCGGATTTTCTACAAGATTCTGTAATTATACTCTGTGAAGGGCGATTTAATTTAGCAATATAGAATATAGCATACTCAATTTTAGGCGGAGAGAGTTTAAATGGTAAAACCTTACAAGACAATTTAAGTTGTTTTTTTAATTTATCATTTGCAATAATTGTAATTATTCCAGAATAATTGCCAGATTTGGCATTTTCAGGAACTTTAACGGTAATCCATATCTGTTTATTTTCTCGTTTCGAGATAGTAAAGGGAAGTAAATTATCAGCATCCTTTATATGATCAAAATTTTTGATAATATTAACTTGATATTCATAATTTACTTGAATAAGACTATCATCATGTAAAAGCAACTCAGGGGTTAAGATTTTTCTCATACCCCTACCTATCCACAATTCTTTACCTGCTTGATACCAGCATTTGACAACACGAATATCAATATTTTCTTTGGATATTATGGCAGTTTGCCTCCTGCCATTTTTATCCTTAATCTTAGCCTTAAGATCTGTACAGGTTATCATGATATCCTTCAAATCTAAATCCCCAGAACGAATGACAAAACTAGCTGGTTCATATTCACCTGGACAAGCTACTATAGAGATAGTATTAGACCTAACAGCATTTTCTATCTTCTCAGTCCATGGGAGAATCTTATAATTGGTGATGGGCTCAGGTATTACCAAAACTTCAAATCTGTTACCTTTAACAGGCCAATTCTTAGGTCTCCTGGTAGGATTAACTATTGGTGCGTTTGCACCTATGATAGTCCACTTAATACCATTTCGTAAGAATGTTGCTCGAGGGCCTTCATATCGGACAGGAGCTCCTTTGGCGATTTTTTTATATATTTCAAGTGCCTTTGGGCTGTTTACATTTGGTGGGAAAGAAGTAAAAGAATAAAAATTCTGCCCTAAAATGGAGCTAAATATAAAAAATTGGAAAATCAATAAAAACAACAAAAATTTTGCTTTCATATAAATAATTCTACCTATAGGATTTTAAGGTCAAGTCTTGCTTTTTGAATTTATTATTTTTGACAAAGTTTAAATAAGAGTAAATCCTCATCAATAGCATTTATTATGTTTTTAGTGAAATTCGTGGATGGCATCAATTTTGCCATTTCCTTTACCTTTCATTCTCCTATCAATCAATTCCTTTCTTGCCTCTTCGGGCAATACTTCAAAGTCGAGTTGTTTTTGATTTACCCTTTGCATTTTTAGTCTAGGCCTTAATAACCTTCCCTTTATTTGGACTATTAATAGCATTTCTGGTATCAATGATAAGATTAGCATTTTCTAAAATCCATTGATA
>Ga0190306_1000273_pt1 | contig 19026 bp, 15 predicted proteins | sample 48700734_MG_FD_161657 | JGI IMG/M metagenome (GOLD analysis project Ga0190306, IMG submission 161657) | Hydrothermal vent sediment bacterial communities from Southern Trench, Guaymas Basin, Mexico - 4870-07-3-4_MG | ecosystem: Environmental > Aquatic > Marine > Hydrothermal vents > Sediment ... | reverse complement strand
AAGCGAGTTGCGATGCTTAAAATCTTAGGGTCTTATCCTATGGCAGAAAAGCTGTAGCTGTAGCTAAAGCAGCTAAAGTAACCCATATAGATAATGATTGATATCTAAATTGTAAACTATTTATCCTCCTCGTAATGTTTGTAAAGTTAAAGTGATAGGATGGAAGAGATATTAAGGCTGCTAAGGGAAATATTGTGGTTATTGCAGGAGTTGAGTGAAGATGAGTACACAAAAATAGAGGTCGAGAGGCGAGTGAGAGAGATAATAAAAGATGAATTGGGTGCCTGGTTCCCTGGTGAAGATCATGTTGCACTCTTCAGGGGCTCATAGATTCAGGTTTTTCATATATTCTATTTTATTTATTTCTATTCCTTCCTCGATACTCCCGCCTCTTCAAACGTTGCCATCTCACACAGTATCCGACATGCAGCATCCACAAGCCATATCCCAAGTGCTGCACCGGTTCCTTCACCAAGTCGCATATTCAGATTAAATAGCGGTTTTAACCCGATATGATTCAAGATAGCTCGATGACCTGCTTCTACTGATAGATGCGATGCAATGAGATAATCCTTTATCTTCGGACTGAGCCCATAAGCTATGAGCGCAGCGGCACCGGATATGAAACCATCTATGACAACAGGGATACGATGAGCCGCAGCAGCAAGCATCACACCTGCCATGCCCCCTATCTCAAATCCGCCTAATTTCGCTAATATATCAATTGCATCCTCTCTATTTGGATTATTAACCTCTAACGCCTTCTTTATTACTTTTACCTTATTCGCAAGCCCATTATCATCCAGACCCGTACCACGTCCTGTTACACTCTCCACAGGTTCACCGGTTATGAATGCAGTGATAGCACTGCTCGGTGTCGTGTTTCCTATACCCATATCACCAACACCAACTATGTCCACACCTCTCCCCTTCTCATGCTCCAGCTCATGCTCCAGTACCTCTATCCCCCCTTCTATCGAGCGAATGGCATCCTCATAACTCATTGCTCCTCCTTTCGATATATTCGCCGTACCATACCCAATCTTCTTTTTCACAAAAATATAATTATCATTCCCGCTATCCTCTCCTATATCTATATCCGCCGCCACACCCATATCCACAACAACAACTCTCGCACCGATATGCCGTGCGAGTACGTTTATCGCTGCACCACCGCGTAAGAAATTATAAACCATCTGCGCAGTCACTTCTCTTGGATACGCACTCACACCCTCAACAGCTATACCGTGATCCGCAGCCATCGTTATTATCACCTTCTTCTCTATTGCAGGCATATAGTTCGCGGTAATCCCGGCAACCTTCACAGATAGAGATTCCAAAACTCCCAAACTGCCCTGTGGCTTCGTCAATGCATCCTGTCGCGCCCTTGCTGCTTCCATAGCTCCTCTATCTAACTGAGCTATACCCTTTATCGTCTCTTCTATCTTGTTCATTTTCATAACAGGGCTAATAGCGGAGCCGCTGGGATTTGAACCCAGGTCATCGGGTCCGAAGCCCGAAGGGATAGTCCGCTACCACACGACTCCTTTATATAAAAAATGTTATGTTTTATAAAAAGAGCCAAAACCGCGCTACGGGTCTACTATAATGCCGAAACATAAACCCTGGCTCTCCAATTCGTACTTGAAGTCTATTAAATCACTGTCGTTCGTTACTATCGGCGCTTCACTCTCCTTTGAATATATCAATAAACTCATATCCACATCAGAAGGATATGGCTCTCTTGTCCTCTTCTTCTTCATGTGCTCTACCATCTTTGGAGTACCACTGAGCGACTCGTAAAAGCCCTTCACTCGCTCTATATCCTTATCCGCAGGCTCGTATTCGACCACTGTGAACCATGTCTTATTCTGTAACCGCTTGATCTTCTCCTCCGTCTTCCTTGCCAGTCGTAATTTAATCCTGTCGGATATTCTCATCCTCTCGGGCAACCCAATCAAGTCCTTCGTCCGGTAGTCCTCGCAGAATTCTTCCACTATCTTCGCTATACCCTTATTATATATCTCATTCATCACTCCCGATATGGTCACAATCTCTAATCCGGATTTTATAAACCGCTCTGTCAGGTTTTGTATCTTGTTTGTGAATTCCATAACCCTTATAGTCACTGTTCGCCCCCTTATCCTCTCCTCATGCAAGAAGCAGTAATAAATAATCGAATTGGCATCATATATGACTGTCTTCTTCTGGCTCACCACACCCATCCTTTATTCCTCGACATCAACAAATACTGAGAGGTCTATTCCCTCTTCATACAATGCTGGTAGCACCTTATACTCCTCCGATGCTTCCTGGATCAGTTCAAAATCCTCCTTTAAATCGTTCAGACAGACCTCACCCACCAGTTCCAGGTTGTTGCCCAGCAACTCTCTCAATAGCATGACCTTCTTCACGTAACCATCGATCAGAGTAATCAAATTATCCTTCTGAAAGCTATCTACCAGCTTCTCTCGCTTCAATACCAGCTTGCAATAGTCCAGTGAACCGAGTAAGAACAGGGTGTTCGCATTCGATTCTATGCCTGAGAAGTCATGCAATAGGAGATTTATCTCGCTTTTTATCTGCTTCTTCAACTCCTCATATTCTGTTTCGGCTCGTGGTCGCGGCTTCACTCCCGGATACTGATGCGCATCGTATACATAATCCCTTAGTTTCACAACCGGGAGTGAAGAGTACTCCTCCAGGATATGGTCGAATGCATTCTGGACCTCTACGGGCAGGCTATTCATCAGCTCCTTCGCCACTCTCGCACCTTCCTCCGTTATCTCAAATACCCACCCGTTCTCGAATGAGACCTTTAGATAGCCACGTACGCCCAGGGAGATAGCATCCTGCTTTATGCTCGCACACCGGGGTCCACAGTAGTCATCCACAAATACATACTCTATGGGTGCATTCCCATCCACCTTCGCAAGATAAAGGTACTTCTGAAGGTCGAAGCTATTATAAACCCTCCTCAAACGATACACTACATACAGGATTGGCCAGTATTTAGGCAATCGCAATCTCCCACTTTTATCAACCATATTATTCATATTCAAAAGAGAATAGAAACATTACTTAAGCTTTTCGGTGAATATGAATATACTATTTTATTGTTGTGGTCAATTTTAATGTCAACGGGGCGAATGAGATGGAGGATGAGTTAGAGCACATATTAGAGAAATATAAAGCGGCGGGCAAGATTCTGGTTGAGGTTAGAGAAGCTGCATTGGAGCTGGTGAAGCCCGGGAATCGGCTATTGGAGGTTGCGGAATTTGTGGAGCGTGGCATAAGAGATAGAGGTGGAGAACCTGCTTTCCCCTGCAATATCTCAAGGAATGAAGAGGCTGCGCATGCAACACCCTCAATAGACGATGAAGCGGTATTTGGACCAGAAGACCTCGTGAAGTTGGATATCGGCGTTCACATAGATGGCTATATCGCAGACAGTGCTGTGACAGTGGATTTGAGTGGTAAATATGAGGAACTGGTACGCGCTTCGGAAGCGGCATTAGAGGAAGCGATAAAGATAATTCACGATGGTGTCTCCACAGTAGAGATAGGGGAAGTGATCGAGAAGGCGATAAAAGAGAGAGGATACAAGCCTATTGTTAATCTATCGGGTCATGGCCTTCTCAGGTACAATTCACATGCTCCTCCTACTATTCCAAATGTGAAGCATGAACATGGCGTTATATTGAAGACAAATGATGCTGTTGCAATAGAGCCCTTTGCAACCAATGGTGGCGGTAAGGTGGTGGAGAGCGGCAATGTTGAGATATACAGTTTGATAAAGCCAAAACCTGTCAGGATGAGAGAGGCGAAGAAGCTGCTGAACGAGATAAAGAAGTACCATGGGTTACCTTTTGCGAGGCGCTGGTTACCGCGGGAGAGACTTAATTTAGCACTCAGAACCTTGAAGAATACAGGTGTGTTGAGGGATTATCCGATCTTGAGAGAAGAGAATAGAGGTTTAGTCGCTCAGGCTGAGCACACTGTAATCGTAAAGGAGGACGGTTGCGAAGTTACCACTTCCTCTATCTCTAAGGGAGACTAAAATATTTTGTAGAGTAGTGTATGTTTAAATTGAAGGATACTGAAGAAGATGAAGAGCCTGCTTGTATCATCAGTGGAGGAGTATTCAGGAAAGAGCGCGGTGATAATAGCTCTGGGGTTGATATTACATGATAGGGGCTTTAAAGTCGGCTATTTTAAGCCCTTTGGCGTTGGTGTCACACGGATAGGTAACCAGCTCATTGATGAAGATGCTTATAATACCGCAAGTGTACTGAATACCGGGGATGATATAGAAGATATCTGCCCCATCAAACTCGACAGACCGTATGTTGAATTCGTCTGTTCAGCGGATTCAAGACAATTGAAGGACCAGATTGAGAGTGCCTATGCGCGAATCTGCTCGGGTAAGGATGTTGTGCTCGTTGAAGGTGCAGTTGAATACAAGGTGGGCAAGATGCTGGGGGTCTGTGACTTCGATATCTCTTCTGCACTTGATCTGGATATCCTCATGGTCGTTCGTTATACGAGTGATTTTGTTCTTGACCGGCTTATGACGGCTAAAGAGATGTTCGGTGACCGGCTCAAGTTCGTTATCTTCAATCAACTCGCAGGCTATAAGAGAAGTTATGTCGGGTGCATAGCGGAGAGATATTTAGAGAAAGGAGGAATGAAACTGCTTGGGGTATTGCCCCATGACCCTCTACTCGCTGGTTTATCTGTGAGTGAAATTGCCGATGCCTTAAATGGTGAATGGCTCGTTAAGCCACGAGATGAGGATGTGATCATCGAGAGCTTCTTGATAGGTGCTATGTCGCCACCTTCGGCATTGAAATATTTCAGACGCGCGAGGAAAGCGGCTCTGGTCACCGGTGGAGACCGTGCAGATTTGCAGAACCTCGCACTCGAAACGAGCAATATCAAGTGCCTTCTCCTGACCGGGCATCTTGAACCACCGGGCACAATACTGGGTAAGGCGGAAGAGAAGGAGGTACCGGTGATTCTCGTCGCTGATGACACACTCACGACAATGGAGAAGGTGGATGAGATATTTGGTAAAGCGCGAATAAAGGGCAAGGCGAAGATAGAGCGAATAAAAGAGCTGGTAGAGAGTAATCTTGATCTGGAAGCTTTGATGAGCGCTAAAATAGATGAAGAATGAAGTGTGACAGTGACAGTGTGACTTAGTTGGGCAATCCACTTATTTGCGAACTCCATATAAGGAGTACCGCGGTTCTCGCAATCTCGTTTGAGGCGCCCATCATATCGCCACTCACCGTACCGAATTTCGAACCCCCGATATGTGATATGATAATGGCAACAGCAATACCAATGAAGAGACTGAAGACCCTGAGTGGATAGGTATGTGTAAGTGAGATAGGGGGTATAGAAGCTAAGAGTAAAGAGCACGCGAGAGCGATAAGATAGCCTCGGGTTGTGCATGTCTTTACAAACAGCGCACCCATCCCCCAGCCTGTATCAGATTCAGATTGAAATCGCTTACCCACCAGCATACAGGTATTCATACTCAGCTTCGCTGCGAGCTCTGCAATTATGAATACGGGATAACTAAACTCATGCGCCACTACCTCTTTTACCGCTATGAAGTTCAACATCAGAATAACGAAAGTAGCAAACAGTCCTGCTATACCTATCTTCTCGTCCTTCATCGCCTTTATCCTCTGCTCTCTGCTACCGCCTGCCATCAACCCATCAAAGAAATCGGCAAGACCGTCCAGGTGCATCAGACCCGTAATGAGATAAAGGCTGATGAGAGTTAACAAAGCAGCTATCGCCGGGCTTATTCTCACTCTGAATAATAAAACAGCGATGATGGTCAGGGGCAGAGCGATGATAAGAGCAGCGAACGGGAACAGATAACTCAAGGCTGCCACTTCCTCTATCCTCAACTCTTTGCCCGCTGGTGTCGGTATCGGTATTCGTGTCAGGAAACTGATTATAGCCCGCATCAGACTAAAAATGAGACAATTTCAATTGCCTCGCTACACAGACCTCGCCCGGTATCTCAACCGGGTATCTCTCATTCAGACAGCCCAGGCAGAGATTTTTCATGCTTATCCCTATGGAATCTATCAGACCCTGGAGACTGAGATAGCCGATGGAATCGGCATTCAAGAATTTACGGATCGCCTCCATACTCCTGTTCGATGCCAGCAGCTCATCTCGCGTTGGCGTATTGATACCGAGATAACAGGGTGCTATTATCGGTGGACTGCCGATCCGTAAATGCACCTCTTTCGCTCCTTTCTTCTTCAAGAAAGTCACTATTCGCCTGGATGTGGTGCCCCTCACGATGCTGTCATCCACCAGCACGAGTCGCTTACCCCCCACATTCCGCTTCACCACGTTCAACTTCAGCCTCACTGCGGTATCACGGTAACTCTCGTCAGGCATGATAAATGTACGCCCCACATACCTGTTCTTTATAAAGCCCTCCATATAATCCAGTCCAGAACGCTTCGCATAGCCAATAGCGAACGTAATGCCTGAATCGGGCACAGGAGAAACGATATCTGCCTCTACTCCGTGTTCCTCTGCCAGCCTCTCTCCTATCTTCAGCCTCACATCGTAGACCAGTCTCCCATCCAATACCGAATCGGGTCTCGCGAAATAGATATACTCAAATACGCAATGTGCAGTGTTTATCCCGCGATACAATTGATAACTCTCCACTCGCCTGTTCTTGTTTGAGTTGTTGATTATCAATACCTCGCCGGGTCTTACATCCCTTATCAAATCCCCACCTATGGTATCTATCGCACTGCTCTCTGATGCCACTATATAGCCCTTATCATCGCTTAGCGTGCCGAAGCACAGGGGTTTTATGCCCAGCGGATCTCTAATTGCAACCAATGAATTATCCATCAGGATAACCAGAGAATAAGAACCCACCACCCGCCTCATTAATACCTTTACTGCTTCTATCGGGTCATGACGCACAAGCTCCTTCGCCAATAAATGCGCTATCACCTCTGTATCTGTGTCGGAATGAAAGATTCTACCCTCACGCTGCAGTTCGCTCTTCAATTCCGCAGCATTGACCAGGTTACCGTTATGAGCGATAGCAATTTGCCCCCTATGATAATTCACAACCAGAGGTTCGGCATTTTCTGCCCTCGATGCACCCGTGGTTGAATATCTCACATGACCAATGCCAATGTTACCCTTTAGCGATTCCAACCGATGAGAGGAGAAGACCTCATAAACGAAGCCCATACCTTTTATCAATGGCATATTTACAACCGATTCTTCTTCTTTACTTTTACTTTTACTCACTGCTATACCCGCTGACTCCTGACCGCGATGCTGAAGTGCATACAGAGCGTAAAATATTGGTAGTGCTGCGTCACCCTCATCCAGAGCTATGCCAACTATACCACATCCTTCGCTCATAATTAATCGTTAATTAACTACCAGGCTTAAAATATGAACAAAGCGATTTCCGACATTCTAAGAACTCTCTGGTTGTAGACGCTCTACATGCCCAATCCCGGTAAACGCGGGTGTCAACCTCACCCCGTGCATAAGCCTCATGCCATCCTTCCGGCACGGGCATCTCCGCGTACAATCGCTGCCGCCACGCTTCGAGCAGCATTCGGCTCCTGTTCATGAAATCTGCGGCACAGATGACTCTGTGGTTATGATGCCCCTGTCCCACAATCGAAGCTAAACTATCCAGCCAACGCCTACCATATTCCGACCTGAGCAGATGATGGTCAAGAATCAGGGTATCCACACCCCTGGCGAGTCTAATTGCATTATGCCATGCGGCATTACGTTGTTTCTGTGTGAGATGAGGCAGATACAAAGGTGGACCAGAAGCGAGTACGATAGTTGGATGCCAGGCAAGAATAGTGGCTATGGCATCGAAATCGAGCAACTGGATGTCCGATGCATGTACAAATACCGACCTCTCATCTTCTATCCTCGTCATCATTACCATTCCTCCATGTTCGCCCCTCAGTCCATGAGGAACAGGGCGAGAGAAAGTCAGAACACCATCACTATGCCCTTCTGCACTCCTTAACTCGTCATGCAGTGCAATGCGTAGTGACTGTGCTCGATGTAACATGTGCTGTGAGAGCCCCCGGGGTCCTTTAGCCCAGAATCGGGGTTTATGGCTATGACCCTGAGACAGACCGGCGACTGCGGCGGCTTTAAGCTGAAACGGGTTTGCATCTACCAATGGCACATGGTCGCCATGGAAATGACTGAATACGATATCTGTGGCATCTGCCATTGCTCTTATTATCTTCTGCCGCACTACCTCGCCAACCGCGACCTGCAAGGGATGAGGGAGCAATCCATGACGATTGTAGCCAAGCGCCACACCAGGGTCAATCACTATCTTCCGTTCGCCTACTTCCACCACACAGCTCAGACCACGCACACCTAATGACTCTGTACCCAATATCTCAATTCGCATCCTTTCTATTTGTTTTTGCTACTATCAGTTATAAGATAGAAATAAGAGAGAAAACATTAAAAAACAAATGAGAAAAATAAAATAAAAGAATGGATGAGGTTTTTTCTTTTTCTCTTTATGCTTTCAATTCACGCAATTATCTTCTATATTCTATCTTCTATCTTCTCCGCAGATAAGCGATTACGATTACCACTAACAGACACACGACAGTGAACGCAACCTCGAATCCTGGTACTGCAGGTGTTGTAACAGGAGCTGTGGGAGTAGCAGTAGCAGTTTCTGATGGCGGTGATGCTGCTACCGGTGTATGGGTAGGAGTATGAGCTGGTGCTATGGTTGGCGTTGGTGTAGCTTCTGGTGACACGTTTGTTACATTTGTTACATTTGTTACATTCGATGGCACTGGCGGCGTTAGCGTTGGGGTGGTGCCACCTGTCCCTCCATCTCCACTGACAGCCCCGCCCTCTCCCGGCGAAGGACTTAGTTCCGGTGCTACGAAGCTAACCTGTGTAGAATTCCAGCCTCCGCTCAGGCACTCTACTGCGACAGTCGCATTACATGTCTCATTCCCTGATAGCAGGGCGGTTGCCGTGCCATTATCATCGGTGGTAACATTAATTGACCTACCGGTATTGTTCTCGTTTGTTGCTTCAAAAAGCAGCCCGCAAGTCGTCCATATTGTCAACGTCTGATTGGCTGCAGGCTCACCGCTCAGCTCGGTCTCGTTCGGCCATGTGACCATCACCTGGATTGTAGAAGTAGAAACACCATCTGCCGGTATTATCGCTGGTTTTGCGCTTATCTTCACCCAGTCGCTTGGCTTTGGCGCTTCCTGCGCACACGCCCACGTGAATGCTGAAAGAACCATTAAAATCACTGTTATGGAAATAATCGCCCAAATCTTGTTCGACATCTTTTATAATACCTCCTATTTTATTATTTGTTTACTTTATCTTTGCTTTGTATTGTAATAAAACAAAAAACAAAATAAAGATGGATAGAGGAATAAGGGTTTTTTACCTCATTCCCATCCCATTCTTCCTTTTTAAAAATTATGCGGTCTTGTATACCCAGTATGCCTGCCCTGGCTGAAGTTGCACCCTGACATTTGGTGGTATCGGCCAGAAATCATCGTAGAGGTATCCATTCATGTACCGCCAGATCTGTACGTTATTCAACTGTGATACCGGAATGCTCTTGTTACCTATGCCTATCAGATTCCAGCCTGGCTGCAACGTTGGTTCTATATCACTCCAATCCAGAGCTACACCCTCTCCGTAGATGGTGATTGTCTTCGGTGCCCACGGGTTATATACATAGTAACCCTTTCCAGCCTCGAGTTCAGTTGGTCGGCTCCAGCCAGTGGTCGCATTGTAGCTCCAGACTTCCACGTCTCTACCGAAGACTGCTTCTGGGTCTCTATTCTCAGGCAGTACAGGTAGCGACAGATAGTTCTGGAGTGCTTTGAGCTGGATGGTGAATCTATCGGCACCTGGTGGTGACGGAAGCAACGGATTCTCATTCACGTAAATACCCGTGCTATCTGCAGGGTTGAATGTGAATGCGAATCTATTTGGTACACTATATGACTGATTCAGGTTCAGGTCGCCCTTTGCATTTGGTGCAATGAACGAGGTTGTAATCAGGTAGCAGCCGGGGTATTTCCTTGTATCTGGCTGGTAGACCTGATATTCACCACCAATGTACACATTTGGATTCACAGATGGTGTCTCAGGCAGTTTGAATGTAGTGTACTCGTCAGGCAATGTCTGGATGTCATACTTCGTCCAGTTCTCGTATGCTTCTCTATCCTCGAACAGAGTCTCATTCAGTATCTCCAGCAGATTCGTTGAATACCTTGGCTCTGTCTCCTCTTTCTTCCACTCGAAGTCTAATGGTGCCACGTTGCTTACTATTCGCTCGTTAACATCATTCGCAATCCAGTGTTCGCTGTCGAAGATAGTGAACTTTGTTGGCAGCGGCATTGGTATCCCGCATTCGCAGCACTGCCAGCCATTCGGTACTGCTTTTGTTACATCTCCTGGATAGAATGGACCACCATAGTCCTCCCAGAGCTGCCAGTCAGATGGTATCTTTGTCCTCATATCCCCATCGGTGTCTATAGGCACTGCACAGAAGTATTTCAGCCATGCGTATGGCGGATACTGCATCGTCAGATACCTGTCTGCACACGGGAAGTACTCGATACCAGGTATACCATTTGGATCACCGTATGGCCATTTATCAAGCAGCTTCAATGGCTGCCATAGCGCCACATCTGTATCGTCCACAATCTTGTGCACCATGTTCATCGGCGGGAGTACCGGTATTGGTGTACTGTGATCAATCCTCGATATGTACTGTGAGTCTGCACATGGTGGATAATGTTGCCTTATCTCTCCTTCGCCCTTCGGGAACGGGGTTCTGATTGTGATGTACTTGAACTTCTCACAGCCGTTTGCCAGATTTCCATCTTCATCCATGACTTCTATCGCCGCAATTTCATAACGCACACCGTCCACGTAGAATATATCGCCCCGCTGAAGTTCTTTACCCACCGTTATCATCGCTCTGCCATCCCTTAGTTGCCCATCAAAGCGGGCATACCATGTCCTGTCCGGGTGCTTTGGAGTATCATAGGCATTGTTGTGTCTATCGTAGAACTTGGTTGTGTTCCATATCTCATGCTTTGCACTTGGGTACATGTTCCCGTCTTTATTGCCGCAGTACTTTATCTCCACACTCGGTGCACCAGTCAACGCATCAAATCCCTCGAACTTCAGTGTATGATCCATGAACTCCACTTTTTGATTCGCTCTCATGATATACGTCTTCTCCAGCCTTATTGTCCCATTGGTTGTCTTGTGCAGGGTATCCAGGTCCTCTGGCGAGCAATGCACGTATGAGAGCATTATGAGGTTATCCATCGTGGACTCAACCTCATCATTCTCAAATGACTGTAATCCCTTTGCCTTACCATCTGATAGGTCTGCTACGATTGGGAACGGGAACCAGCTCCGGTTTGCATCTGCATGCCATGGCTTCTTATCCTGTGAATCAATGAGCATGTATGTCGTCTCAGTTACAATTGCAGGTTCTCGCTGTACAGGTTCATGCCAGCCATAGAACTCGTACTGTGGTACATACCATACCCGCAGGTATTCTTTCAGGTCACAGTCTTCTCCCTGGGCATGCATCGGATACTTCGTGCTGTAAGGCAGTATAGCAGGATTAAAGGTGATTGAATCCTTTCTTATTGATGCTGGATTGAAAGGCTCTTCCCAATTTGTATACTGCTCTATATTGCACTCATTCCGAATGCCAATCGTACTTGCATTGCCATGCCCATACACCCGGATAGTGCCCTTTCTGATTTCATCCTCGTAGTTCACGTAGATGTCATCGTCAATGCCACCATGTTCAGGGTCAGGGTCATACGAGAACGCCACCCTTCTGTTTGGCAAGTCTCCCGCTGCCTGTGGTGCGATCAGAGAAGTTGTAATCAGGTAATCTCCGTATAAGCCTCTATCTTCCGCTGCTTTTATGTCGGGTAACTCCGGCAGTACGAATTCAGTGTACAGGTCGGGAAGAGACTGGATATCGAGTTTAGTCCATGATTCCACGAGCCTGCCTTCTGTCTCTATCCTTATCTTCTCCCTGATCTTATCCACGAAATCATGGTAATCTTCAGCATGCACATAGAACCCTGGAGATTCCTGCCATGGCTGCGGATACGCCAGCTCCTTCAGGAAGTGCTCGTCTATATCCATTCCAACACCGAGTGTATTCACCACATCGAAGCCCTCATTTAGCGCTTCATCTCTTGCATTCAGTACCTTTTCCGTTGAATCACCACCTGTCGGGTAGCCATCGGTTGAGAGGTCAATCACCTGTATTCCAGAGACATCGACGGGTAAGTTCTCAATCGCTACTCTAAATGCCCCACTCATGTTTGTGTTACCCTTCAACTGGGTAATGTTCATGATGCTATCTGCTACCAAACTCGCGTTACCCGGATCAATTATGGTGAGTGGAACCTCTGTCCTGGCAACGCTGGAGAACTGAATCACACAGACCCGTACTGTACCATCCTGAGGAACCACATTCGGATCACTCACAGCCTCAGCCAGTCCCTTCTTCTGCAATTCGAAATCCGACGGACTGATACTCTGGGAACCGTCAATCAGGAAGAACAGGTCCACTTTTTCTGCGCTGGTAACAGCACCAGACCACTTCTCCTGCAGCTTCTCGAGTAGATTTGTGGAGTACCGTCGCTCAAAGTCCTCTGCAATGTACGTGAGGTTTAAAGGCTCAACACCGTCTATTATTCGCTCGTCAACATCGTATGCTATCCACTTGCCATCATTGTCGGTATCAAGTTTTGTACCTGCATAGTCCTGTTTTGTCAGGTCTCTCTCCGGTGCACTTGTCCACAGTGGTATGTCAATATCGTCAATCATGTAATGCTTCTCGTTGAACGGTGGTAGAACAGGTATAATCTCAGAGGGCTCTATACATTCGATGGACTGAGAGGATACAACACTCTCCTCCGGAATGGCTTCAACACACTTTGGTAACTTTGTCCTCAGAGTTATGTACTTCAGGGCATCTGCGTTAGAATCACCTGTGGTGTCAAGAACTTCAATCGCCGTCACATCGTATCTCACACCATTAACATAGAAGACATCGCATCGTTGTAGTTCTTTTCCCACATATATTTTATTACTGTTCAGTCCGCTGTCCCGTCTCACATACCATGTCCTTATCTGTCCAGCGGCCGGGTCGTGGTTCGCAGTGGAATACATGTTATTATGCCTGTCGAAGTACATCTTCGCGCCTTTTTTCAGTATAATCCAGCCTTTACCCGCATCATCTTCTCTGTTTCCCGCGTACCAGACTCTTATAACATAGTCACCGCCGGGAGTAATTGCAGTCACTTCCAGCTTATGGTCGAGGAACTGGACTTCATCCCCTACTGCCAGATTCCTGAAGCCCTTCTCAATTTCAATCCGCCCATTCACGGTCTTCCCATACGGCACTACTGAACCACTGACATTCGCGAGTCTTGTGAGGTTTCCTTCGTTACTTTTTAACGTTGACATGCAGTTCCACGCGCCCAATCCTGGCTGAGAAGGGATCTCGCAGGTTGGGAATGCAAATTTCGTATTGCCTGCATGCCCGGATGTCGGCTTATACTGTGTATCTATCAGCATGTAGGTATATTCCATGTTTATCGTTGGATGTGTATAGTTCTTCCTGGGACCCCAGTACTTACCACAGGGTTCGTACCACGCCCTGAGGAATATCTTCTCCCTTGCATTCTCACCGTTTACCACACCAAACTCCTCCTCAAGCAGTGCGGGATTAAAGGTGATGGAATCCTTTGGTATCACCGTGGGGTCGAATGGCTGCCCCCAATCAGTATATCGTTCAGGTGCATTACCATCTGGTCGGACATCACCGTATATCCTGATAGAAGATGGCGCTCCTCCCTTCGGTGGCTCTGCCATCGCCGCAGGGACAATGGCGAATACCGAAGCAACCATCATCACTGCCAGTGCTATTCCTATCATCCCTTTCGCTCTCTCATTTATTTTGTTGTTCACTTTTTCATCTCACCTCCAGTAATTTAGGATGTCGAGGTTATATATAAAAGCATATGTTGAGAACACATGTATTTTCTATATAACTTTAAATAGGGTGCTTTTCCGGTGGAGATGAACTATCCCTTATCCCTCCCTATCCCCTCAGATAGAACCGGGTGCATGCGCGATCTTTATCAAAGCTTCGCGCTCTACAAAGTGCAATTCACCGGTGACGATGAGCACGTGCGGCGGGTCACCAAATTCATAACCCTTCAGCGATGTTATATAATCGGCTTTCACCACCGCATCGTCAGAGCCTGCCCGCGCTATACCCACCAGTAAAGAACGCTTCAACACTTCTCCTCCCCTCTCACGCTCTACCAATTCCAGTAGCTCCAGTGCATCCGCTATGCGCATCCCGATATCAAGATAGAGGAGTGTATGGAGTCCTCGCTCACTGTTATCCTCTATCGTCTCATAGGGGACATGGGATACAACACCTTTATATGGTGGTGATACCGTTGCGGACTTACCAAACTTGTAGTTCTGAAGCCCGCATAGGCCCGCAGCTGCGGATGCGATAGAAGCCGCATGTACTATCCGTGTCTCTATCCCTCTCTCGATCGCCCTCAGCCGCAGATCTACATGCGTAGTAGCAATCATGGCATCGCCACCACTGAGTAATACCACTTTCTTGCTCTTCGCGAGTTCCAGAATCCCTCTTTCTGCTCCCTCCTCCAGCTCTTCACGCTCCAGTAGAGAGATCCTTCTGCCATAAGCCTCCTCCAGCTTCTCTATCGTTCGCGCTCCTGCAGGCGATGTATAGAACTCTGCATAGACCACGTCCGCCTCTCTTATCGCTTCCAGACCTTTCAATGTTATATCTTCCGGGTCATACAACCCGAGTCCGACGAAGGTCAGCATTGGATTTGGATTGGATTTGTTTATGTACGAATTCTATTCTAACTACTAGATGTAAATCTAAATATTCAGGGTAATACGTAAGTAACCGTAACGTAAGGATGTAGATGTAATAATGTACCTCCAATTCAAGCGAGAAGTTGAGCATATACTGAAAGCTGCACTGGCTGATGCATCATATGAACATGAATATAGCAGCCTGGAGTTAGAAGAGAGCGAACATGCTGATATCACATCCCGAATTGCTTTCACCTTGGCTGCCAGATACAGAAAACCGCCTGAGAACATCGCTGCGGATATACTCCGCCATATTACTGTACCAACGCCAGCAGAGGGGCGAACCCGAACACTCATATCAAGAGCAGTCGCCTCCGGTCCTTACATCAACTTCTACGTCAATGATTATTTCCTCGATGCCACACTGAGACGGCTAAAAGGTGGTGGAGGTGGTGGAGATAATACAGAGAAGAGGCATGATAAAAGTACAAGGATAATAATTGAACATACCTCTGCGAATCCTGATGGACCCCTGCACATAGGGCATCTCAGGAACGCTATCATAGGCGATGTGCTGGCACGAGTATTAACTTATTCGGGCTACCAGGTGGAGACGCAATATTATGTGAATGATATGGGCAGGCAGGTAGCGGTTGCGGTATGGGGTGCTTCCAGATTGAAGCTTGACACGCGAAAGAAGGGGGACCATGCGATAGTTGATGTTTATATCGCAGCCAATCGAATGTTAGAGGCTAATGCAGCTTATCGTACCGAAGTGGATGCGTTGATGAGGCGCTATGAAGCAGGGGATGAGGAAGTGGTGAAGCGCTACGAGGAGGTTGTTCAGAGATGCCTTGCCGGTATTAAGGCATCACTACAAAGGCTGAATATCCATCATGACCTGTTCGTATTTGAGAGTGAATTTGTGCGTAGTGGTGCGGTGCAACGTATAATAGAGGAGTTAAAGCGAAGAGGCGATATAAAATCCGAGGGCTCTGCGCTCATACTTCACTTAGATGGAATAGAGAAGGGACTGGTGATTCAGCGTGCAGATGGAACTTCACTCTACACCACCCGTGACCTCGCGTATCACCGCTGGAAGAGCGAGCGATGTGACCGTATGATAGATGTGCTGGGTAAGGACCATGAACTGGTATCGCAGCAATTGCGAAAAGCACTGCTATTATTGGGTGTGAAGGCGCCAGAATTTGTCATCTTCGAGTTCGTATCTTTACCCTCTGGCTCTTTATCCACACGCGCAGGCAGGTATATCTCGGCAGATGAGCTGATGGAGAGGATAGAAGCGCGTGCATACGAGGAGGTAGAGAAGCGAAGAAGGGACCTGAGCGAAGATAAGAAGCGCGAGATAGCAAGAATGGTGGGGATAGGTGCATTACGTTACGATATGGTGAAAGTCTCGCCAGAGAAACATATAGTGTTCAACCTCGAGGATGCTCTGGACATAGAGAAGAAAGGCGCACCTTTTATTCAGTACGCCCATGCTCGTGCAGCCAGTATATTACGCATGGCAACTGACCGTGGCTTTAAAATTGATTCTGCCGATGCCGATGTGGCTCTGTTAAGGGATAAGAGCGAGGTGGAATTGATAAAGAAGCTTGCAATGTTTGAGTATGTAATGGAGAGTGCGGCTTCTGAGCTGAAACTGCATAAGGTTGCCAGATACGCGAGAGAGCTCGCTGAAGTCTTCAATATCTTTTATAAGAATTGCCCTGTACTGAATGCAGAAGAAGAATTAAGAGAAGCAAGATTGGTGCTTGTAGATTGTACGAAGCAGGTTTTATGTGAAGTCCTCTCTGTGCTTGGTATAGAAGCGCCAGAGGAGATGTGATTGCGATGGTGATAGCCGGGAAATTGTTCATGATTGAAGGAGGGGGAGAAGGAAGGGGGAAGGGAGATATAGCATTGCCGAGGATAGCGAGCAAATTAAAAGATTACAGGCGAGAAGATAAGGAGCAGGATATTCGGTTGATCACCGAGATAAAAGACCTGCACCTGACCGGTGACTTACTATCTGGCACTTTCGTACAGGACGAGCTCATGGGTGTCTATCATCATGGCGAGTTGATACATGTACCACGCACGCTGGAGGCGCCTTTCTTCTTTGTTGAACAGCCGGATAAACACAGAATTGTGCTCACCATTATGGAGAAGAAGACAAGAGCGAACAATATCGCTAATCAGTTGAGCAAGATACTCTTCATGACCACATCAAGGATAGTAGAAGCGAGGATAGAGCCTTCTCGATTTGTTCATTTCCACGAGGATAACTTTGAGGATACAAAGGTGATCTTCTTCGACGATGTTGATATTCCAAACGTGAAGAAACTTTCGCTTTATGGCTCCGCTCTGGCTGATACATCGCTTTATGCGGAACATTTGAAGCACGGTAAGATCTGGTATATCGTATTGAAGTCCAGAAGGTATGGGTTAGTGGTGGGATTAACCCGTAACGGTGTTGTAACGATCTTCAGTAAGGCAACGAAGGACGATTTTATAAATTACGTCCGGGATGAGGTCATTAGTCTGGTTTGATTTAATTTGGTATGACTTCTGAATAGAATAGGAGAGAAGATCAGGTAAAAAATGATTATATCGGTAGCGAGTGGTAAAGGAGGCACCGGTAAGACGACAGTGGCTGTAAATCTCGCTCTCTCGCTCTCAAACGATGCAGATGTCCAGCTACTGGATTGCGATGTCGAAGAGCCAAACGCATATCTATTCTTCAATCCGGGCGCTGAGAATGAGGAAGTGAAACCGGTGCACAGATTGATACCAGAGGTTGATGAGGAACACTGTGATTACTGCGGTAAATGCGCTTCTGCATGTGAATATAACGCGATTGTTGTACTGCCCGGGCAGCTCAAGGTCATGCTCTTCCCCGAATTGTGTAATGGCTGCGGTTTATGCTCCATGGTCTGTCCGCGAGATGCGATTAGAGAGGTGCCACATGAGATAGGGGTTATCAGGCGATACAGAAGCGATAGCATAGAACTCATTTACGGCGTGCTGAAGATCGGTGAGGTAAGAGCAACACCATTGATAGACCGTGTGAAGGAGGAGCTCAGACCTGAGAAGATGGTGATAATTGATTCCCCGCCCGGTACTTCATGCCCGGTCATTGCGGCTGTTCAGGATAGTGATTACTGCATTCTTGTTACAGAGCCCACACCGTTTGGACTGTATGACCTGAAACTCGCAGTTGAAGTCCTCAAGCTATTGAAGATACCTTCTGGACTGGTGATAAACAAAGCAGGAGTTGGAGACCGGGAAGTATATAAGTATAGTGAGGCGGAAGGAATCCCGATTCTGCTTGAAATCCCATATAGTGAAGCAATGGCGAGATACTATTCAGAAGGTATGCCGATTGTAGCGGCGATGCCTGAATGGAAGAAGCGTTTCGCGGATATGATAGAGGAAATAAAGATGAAGGTAAAGGATAAAGCAAAGGAGAAGTGATGGTGAAGCAGCTAACAATAGTGAGTGGTAAAGGAGGTACTGGAAAGACAACAGTTGTGGCATCATTTGCATCACTTGCAGCGAACAAGGTCATTGCGGATTGCGATGTGGACGCGCCGGATCTCCACCTGCTGCTGCATCCTGAGGTGATGAAACGGACCGAATTCAAAGGTGCAAAGTTGGCAGAGATGGACAAAACCATGTGTATAGAATGTGGTAACTGTGCATCTGTATGCAGATTCCATGCCATCTCCGATACACCCTCCGGGTTCGCACTCAATCCCGCGAGGTGTGAGGGCTGTGGTGCATGTGTGTTTGTCTGTGAACAGGAAGCGATTAGACTGAGAGAGCGCATTTCTGGATATACATTAGTATCACGGACGAGATATGGAACGATGGTGCATGCGCAACTGAGCATAGGGGAGGAGGCATCCGGTAAGCTTGTTACTGCGGTCAGAACGAACGCCCGGCAAGTAGCGGAAGATGAGCACTGTGAGCTTGTACTTATAGATGGCTCACCAGGCATTGGCTGCCCTGTGGTTGCTTCGCTCACCGGTGTGGATCTCGCACTCGTGGTCACGG
>Ga0190306_1000272_pt1 | contig 19042 bp, 19 predicted proteins | sample 48700734_MG_FD_161657 | JGI IMG/M metagenome (GOLD analysis project Ga0190306, IMG submission 161657) | Hydrothermal vent sediment bacterial communities from Southern Trench, Guaymas Basin, Mexico - 4870-07-3-4_MG | ecosystem: Environmental > Aquatic > Marine > Hydrothermal vents > Sediment ... | reverse complement strand
AGACTATGAATGTCATAAAACGCGCCGATAAACTTATAATGCTAACATAAAACGCTGAAATTAAAGGCTGATTTTGCGTATAAACTGATAGAACAATAAAAGTGGTAGGCAAAGTTATCAGTGAACGAAAATACGGCAAAGAAAAAACCAGAAACAATTTGCTTTTAGTTAGTTCTCTAAACGATATTGTAGCCTTTTCATCCACTTTTTCTAGACCGTAAAGCACAAAGTTGAGGAAAGAAGACATTGTCATTATGAAAGCATCTATCGCCAATACACGTAAAACAGGTACCGCGTCGACGTATGTCACTTGTAAAAGGGTTAGGAAAGAGTCTGGTAATGCTAATGCTCCAGCAGTCATGGGAATAGCGAACATTAAAACCATTTTTAACGCAGTCTCCACATCTTCTGTTTTTCTTTCCGCCAGCAATTTCGGGTATAGGGCAAAAGCCAGAAAAGAAGAGTATGTGATTACTGTTGCGATTTGCGCGGCTGCGCCATAGTATCCTCTTGCGTCTCCGCTTCCATAATAATATAACAGAATGAACATGAAGGCTGCGATTTGGTTTCCTATGACATTGTAGATGTTTGCAACAGAGCCTTTAACCCATTCTCGAACATACTTCCATTCAACTTTTTGTCTCAATTCTCTGCTTGTGAGCTTAAAGTAGTAAATTATTTGAATGGAAAAAGCCACTATAAGGCTTATCATGGCGCCGAGGAGAGGCTGTTTAAGAAGGATTATGAGTATGTAGCCTAAAACGACTTTGCATGTTTCTGCAATGAGCAGTCCATATCCTATTGTGTGTGGGATTCTTGCTTGCAAGCAAGCTTGTAAAGCGTTTAGAGAGTAAAGTTCTATTATCTGGAGGGCGACTAGAAAATAGAGTAAAAGATACTGTTCTGGTATGTTGAGCAAGGATGTTATAAAAGGGGTTAGGAGAAGATAAATGGCTGTAGCCGCTGTGGAAATAACCAGATTTGCAACAATACCTGTTTTAGCTGCCCCCTCTTTTCCTCTTGCTGCAAACCTCATGGTCCAAAAAGGGATTACGGTAGCGAGCAAAGTGAAATATGCCAAGATGTCATTTACGTTGAACCATAAGCCATACTCCTCTGGGGTTGTGTTTCGTGCAATCATAAACTGAAAGGCTAAGCCCGTGGCTACGCTAAGTAGTTTGGCTGCAAAAATTACGAAACCAGAATATTGGAGTCGTATCTCATTTCTAGCCAAGTTTTCACCCTTATGGAGCGTTAAACGATATAGGTAGGTCATATAATATTTTAATTTGATTATTCATGGAGATTATGAGGACATTACCGATTCCTTCAAGACATCTATAATATTTGCCATACCAATGGCAATTAGAACCATGGTTCTTGCAAACTCTTATCTGAGCATTTTAGATGAAAGAGAGCACAATTTTCTCTCTCCCATACATCGAATCGTTAATAACTTTGTCAACACTGTATTTTGTGTTTATAAACACTGTGAATCATAAGGTTTGCGATGAAAGAAATGAAAGAGAAAATGCTTGATGTTAAAGGCAAGAACTCGGTAGATATTATCAAAAACTATAAAAGGTTTTTATGATTAAAAAAGAGAGTGTGACTTGCAAATGGTGAAAGAAAAAGAGGAAGAAAAAGGATTTATTAGTGTTTCTATTCCAACAGAGCTTTTTGAAAAAATAAAAGAAAGAATTGAAGGAACCGGTTTTGCTTCAGTTTCAGACTATATTACTTATGTCCTAAGAGCGACGTTAATTGAAGATGAGGATGAGAAGGAGGTTCTAACCAAAGGAGATGAAGAGAAAATTAAAGAACGCTTAAGGGCTTTAGGCTATTTGAGCTAAAAGGATTTTCTCTCTCTATGAATTGTTATTTTGCATTTTTCAAGTCTATGACTTTACCATCCGTATCCCCGGGTATATTCAAGCCAAGGAAATTCAAGATTGTGGGTGTGATATCGTATACGCTTATCCCCTTTACCCAAGAAGGCTTAACATCCTCACTATAGAGAATTACAATACCATTCGGGTGATGGTTAGAAAAGTCCCGTCTCACAGTAGTCTTAGGTGCTATGATGTCACTCCTAAAGGCAAATCCCTTCTCATAATTAGGTATTACTACAATGTCAGGCATAGCTTTTAGCTGTTTTCCGGTGTAAAGCTCTTCTTTTTTCCATGCTCCTCCAATAAAAGGAGCTTTCTTCAGATACATCACCACATGGTCTATTAGTTCTTTCTCCTTTACATAGATTCCAAATCCATGAGCGAAAGCCTTTGAAAATTTTGGGTCTATGTGGTTTGTTAATTGCGCTCGTATGTTCGCTTTTAGCAAATGCTTATAAACTCTTAGCATTATTAATTCGATTGATGAAGGGAGTCTTGAAAGATACCTATACAAACTCTCTGGAATACGAAATTGTATTTTTGGCTTGTCCACTTGTCTGTGGCAAACAATGGTTTTCATAGCTTGATGCCGCATACTGTTAACCAATCCAAGCTTTTCTAGGTAGGTATTAACATAAACTCCGTAACTAAACTTCCTAAAGCCATGATCAGAAATCACTATAATGAGGTCAGCGGTATTCGATACTATTTTGAAGGTTTCATCGATTTTGGCGAAAATTCTCATTAATCTTCTATCTTTTCTCATCACCGAATCATAGTATCTGTGAAATAGATGGTCTGGCTCGCTGTACACAACCCAAAACAAGTTCCAGTCTGTTTTTTCCAAAAGCGCATTAACCGTATCTACACGACTCGAAACCTCAGTGTAATGTGCATCCCAATTTTTTTCCAGTAAGGGGGATGCTTTGCCTAAAGTTGGTCCTTGATAGTTCTTTGCATATTGCGCTATTTCTGGGGAGTATTTTATTTCGGGAGACAGCCAATCGGTGATTACATATGCCCCATGGATCCTTTTTATTGGGTAAGTTAAAAGCTGGTTTACACATACGCTTTTTAAGTTTTGAACAGCCACCATTTCATGAACTCTTAGGTATTTAACATCTTGCGAATTTACAATGCGTATTCCGCTGTAGTCCTCTGTTGGTTTTGTAAACCCAAATATCCCATGTTTTCCAGGATTTACGCCCGTTGCAATGCTGGTCCATGCAGGGCCTGATTCTGGAGGAATTGTTGAAGGTAAAACGCCTTTTAACGATTTTCTTGTGATATTTTTGAGGTTTGGCATAATGTTCCATTCAAAGAGCTTGTCCAAAATATGCCAAGCCATACCGTCTAAGCCTATCACCGCAACTCTTCGCTTCATGATTTTACGCCTAGTAATTCTTTCAAACGTTTCCGTTGTTCTCTGTATTTTTCTATTTCTATAGCAGGTCTTCCAACAATGGTTGTTTCATCTGGCACATCACGTATAACTAGACTCCCAATTCCGACAAAAACATTACGGCCTATTTTTATGCTGTTTTTGATTGTTGAGTGTGGAGCGATGAAAGTGTAATCGCCTATTTCGGTTGCTCCGGCAATTAGAGTCATACCTGTAATAATGCAGTATTTTCCAATTCTTACTTCATGTCCAATGTCACAGTTAGGGCCGATTTTTGTACCTTCCCCTATTATTGTAGGTCTCAACATCCCCTTTTGAACAGTTGTATTGCTCCCGATGTCTACGTTATCTTGAATAATCAATTTACTCATGTGAGGGATTCTCTTTAGATCTCCTTTTGGCCCCCTCCCGTAATCTAAACCTTCTGCGCCTAAAACGGCGTTAGCCCTTATGGTGACGTTATCCCCGATTTCAGTTCCTTCATAGATTACTGCATGAGGGTGTATGTCAACGTTTTTTCCTATTTTCACGTTCTTATCTATGTAAGCGGAGGGGGAAATACCGCGAGTTTCTTTCACAAAGAACTCTTCAAGAACTCTTGCGAAATCGTACTTCGGTACTTCACTAAGGATAAGAGTAGGCTTAACTTTCATCGCAACAAGTTTGTCTTTCAAGCGTTTCTGGCAAATTACTATTCCCGCGCTTGTCTTGCTTATAGCCTCTAAGTCCTTTGCATAATCTTTCAAGAAGCAATACGTCAACTCATCTGACTTTGCTGTGTGCAAGTAACCTGGCTTGGTCACTTCCTTCATGGGGTCGCCTATAATCTCTGCTTTGAGGAAGGATGCTATTTCCTTTGCTTTCATTGTTTTACCGACCGAAAAGCGCTTTCATTGCGTTTTTGGTGAAGAACAGTTCATGATTATCTTCTTTGACGTATTGCTTCCATTCTTCAATTATCGTAAAGGGGAACAAGGGGTAATCAGTTCCAAAAATGAACTTGTGACGGAGATATTTATTTATGGCGGTGATATAAGAGTGCGGTAAATGTTTAGGTCGCAGAGCGCTTACTTCTAGGTAAACGTTTGGATGGCGATGTGCTATCACTAAAGGTAAATCTCCGAAGCCATTTCCAGCATGAGACATTACTATCCTCAATTCTGGAAAGTCAACTGCAACATTATCTATTCTGAATGGATGGTTAAGGTAAAGTTTGGCTCCACTATAATAATGTAATGAAGAATGTATAATTGCACAAGCGTTATGATCAGCGCATAAAGCGTAAAGCGGATAGAGCTTGCTATCATCAATGGCCATCGGCGGGTTTTGCAGCAACCCACCAAAGTTAAAGCCAACTAAATCCGCTTGCAACCATTTCTTTAATTCCTTATAGGCATGCATTACTCCCCTCTCAAGTTTCGCCCCAGCTATTCCGATAAAAATGTCGCTGTACTCCTTACACATCCTAGCAACAAATTCGTTTTCTTCCGCACTACCTGAACATAAAACTGCTTTAGTTATTCCCGCCTTCTTCATTTCCTCTATAGTTTCCTCGGGAGATTGGTAGGTCAATCTTGGCTCCATCTTGTAAAGCTCAACATACCTCTTAAATGGAGGTATGGGTTTAGGAACCCAAGCTTTCAACATTTCGGGGGTTCTAAGCCTAACCCTAAAATCGATCAATTTTCTTCCCTCCTATTCAAATCATGATAAATTTTCATAAACTTTTCTGTAACCTTTTTAGGATCATGATGCAATCTAAAATAGTGATATTCTTTCTTCCATAGATCTTCACTCCTTGAAGAAAGAATCGCCTCAGCAATTTCTTCTGGTGTGGATATATCCAAAAGGGGAAAGTCTCTATATTCTGGAAATTGGGAAGAAACGCGCGTTACGACTGGTCTGCCACAGGCAATAGCCTCAAGAGCAACCATTCCTAAAGTGCCACCTACACCGATTGCTGCAATAACTGTGTCAGCATTCCAATAATAGTTGGGAAGAAGATTACGGGGAACCGGAGGAAGCACATTAACGTGTAAATTGAGGGTTTTTGCAAGTCTCAGAGTTTTATCTACATCAACTCCGTACCGGATCATATAGACTTCAACATCATTTTCAATCATTTTTAGCGCCTTGATTATCTTGTCTGTTCTTTTAACTTTCCAATCACTTGACGAGGCTATCAACACATTTATTTTACCGTTTGCCCTTTTTTGACGAATCTTCGGATAAAAGATCCCCTCGTCCACTAAATTCGGTATATATTCTGCCGTTTCGTTAAATTCTTTTGCCTTCTCTAGTAGATTCGGAGTACTTACGACAATTTTGTCACATCTCTTCAAATTGTGACGGACAATTCTACCCCATGCGAAATGTTTGATGCTGTCGCGTATATCACTTCCGTGTGCATGTCCCAAAACAGGGCGTTTACCAAGCTTCAACGCTAACCAGCATTCTTGAAGCAAATAATGAATATGATAAATGTCACCTTTAGTTCTAAAAATCTTCCATGCAATTCCGAGGGTTTTGTCAAAAAACCCTCCAGACCTTTTTAAATGTTGAATGAAGAAGTTTTTTGGCAAATACTTAATCAAAGTTTCTCCCACATATGCACAATCGTTAACCATCACAACTTTCATGGAACTCATCTTTACCAACTAACTAGATATAAGAACATTGTATTTGGCTTTGGTTTGAACATAAAGAAATATAAAACATTTTAGGTATTCCACTACTCGATATAACCCAAAGCCCTCAACCTTCTCTCCATATTCTTAGACTCCAAGTCCGGAAGATTCTTCCTAATCAAATAAATTATATACTCCGTCGTGCTCCGATAACCACTTCCCTCCAAACTTTTCGAAAGCCTATCATACAACGGCTTTGGAATAGGAATATTAACATACTCAACCATATTTTCTCCCAATCTAGAATTATAACTGCTGAAATTTATTTATAATTGACTGACACATATATGTTATACCCATGTCACGACAAGTCTACCATAAAAAAGGCGCCTTTAAGTGAAATTTTTTATCCTAGCTCTAGACGGCTTAGAATACAACCTTGTTAAAAAATGGAAACTCAAGTATCTGAAGCAAAAAGTTGACGTAAAAATTGAAATTGGAGATGAATACTGTGGACTATAACGTACTTACACACTAATTGTGTGGCAAAGCTTTATTTTAAGTCGGAGGTAAGCAGAACATAGAAGATATAAGTTCATAACATACAGTGTAATTTTGATTTAATAATACATTTTTTCTAAATTATCCTTTGATATCTCTTCCCTTTGAAAATTCCCTGAGCGAATACCTTCTCGTCTCTGTTTTTTCTCAGCAAACTTTCTCCCTTGTACAATTTAGGCTTATCAATTCCAAGCAAATCTAAAATTGTCGGAGCCAAATCGATAAGAGAAGCCTTTACATCCATGATTTTTGGCTTTAACTTTCCTCCACTAATTATTAGAGGCACATGTAATAGTTTATCTGTTAACTTCCCCGAATGACTGCCAGCTTTTTTCTTATCTTCTAAATTCTCTCCATGATCAGCCGTGAGTATCACGTAACTATTTTTCTTATCTTCTCCAGTAATTCTTGGCAAATACTTCGCCAGAACATAATCCACCTGATACACTTGTACATCATATAACAACTTAAAAAATTCAAGCTCCTTGTCAGTAAGCTCTTTTCCTCTAAACCGCTTATACACAACTCGTAAAACATTAAATTTATTGATCCCAAACCTATTCAAAATTTTATGTCTTGGACAGTATGGAACGTGAACATCCATCAAATGTATCCACAAAAAATAGGGAGGTTCTGTTTTTCGGGTCCACTTGTAAGCTTCCCTAAAAACAATCTCCGCATCGGCATGGAGTGGGACATCCTGAAAATACCACCTCGAAAATAACAGCAAGTCTTTTATTCTCCAGATCATTCGCCGAATCTTTTCATTTTTCATAATCGAAAAAATGCGTTGTTTACCTTTTCGAGAAACATTGCCTTTTTCTCCCAAATCAACTATAAGGTCAAAACCTCTATTGTAACCAAAAACAGGTGAAAGATAAGGGTTATCATGAAAAAAAGCTGTCGAATAACCATGAGCTTTCAAAACTTCAGATAACAAAATCCTTTTTCTAGATAATCTTGCAGGTGTACTATATTCTAAATACTCTCCATAATCAAAAGGATAAGTACTTGTAATCATTGAAGCAACAGAAGCACAGGTATATGATGAATTTGAAAAAATGTTGGTGAACATCAGTCCCTTCCTAGCCAAAAGGCTTATAAAGGGTGATGTCAAGCGTGGATAACCATAACAATTTAAATGATCAGGTCTCAAACAATCAACAGTGATCAATGTAATATTTTTCTTTCGACTCATTTGTCTCACTTCTTTAATTGGTAGAGTAAAATCCGATAAAAAGAATACTTTTCTGATCATTAAATCTCTTCATTTAATTTGAAATTAAGACATATAAAATATACCTTAATGCCTCTAGTCTTCTCTTTTTCAAACTCTTAGGCTCATTTTGATACAATACTTGCCTTTCAAATTTTGCGTAAGCCTATCATACAACGGCTTTGGAATAGGAATATTAACATACTCAACCATATTTTCTCCCAATCTAAAGATTGTAGTAACTAATATTTATCTACAACTGATATATATATGAAATATCACTGCCACAACACTTAAATATAAAAACTAAAATAAAAAATACACAGCGCAACAAGCAAGGACGCAAAATTCATGAACACATACCTCCAAGAACTAGAAAAAAGAAGCATAGCAATAATTCGCGAAGTCAAAGCCCAATTCAAAAACCCAGCAGTCTTATGGAGCACAGGCAAAGACTCAACAGCAACAGTCTGGCTATGCAAAAAAGCTTTCTTCGGAAAAATCCCCTTCCCAGTAATCCACATAGACACAAGCTACAAATTCCCAGAAATCTACCAATTCAGAGACAAAATCGCCAAAGAATGGGACTTCAACTTAATAATAGCAAAAAACGAAAAAGCCCTAAAAAACGGCATGTCCCCCAAAAAAGGAAGACTCGAATGCTGCACCCAACTCAAAACAGAAGCCCTAAAAAACCTAATAAAAGAACAAAAATTCGACGCCTTAATCCTAGCAATAAGAAGAGACGAACACGGAATCAGAGCCAAAGAAAGATACTACTCACCAAGAGACGAAAACTTCCGCTGGAACTACAAAGACCAACCAGCAGAACTATGGGACCTATACGTAAAACCCTCCGAAGACTTCTCCCACATGCGCGTCCACCCAATACTCCACTGGACAGAACTCGACGTCTGGGAATACGTAAAACAAGAAAACCTACCAGTCAACCCCCTATACTTCGCAAAAAACGGCAAAAGATACAGAAGCCTAGGCTGCATGCCATGCACAGTCCCAATCCCATCAACAGCCAGCACAATAGACGAAATAATCCACGAAATCAAAACATCAAAAACCCCGGAAAGAGCAGGAAGAGCCCAAGACAAAGAAAAAGCTTACATGATGCAAAAACTGCGAAGTCTAGGCTACATGTAAGGCGAACAAAATGATAATACTAGCTCTAGACGCCCTCGACATCCACTGCGTACAAAAATTCCACTGCAAAAACCTAATGCAAAAAGAATACGGCCAAACAAGCCTCAAAGGATTCAACCAAGAAAGAACAATTGTTCTATGGGCATCATTTTTAACAGGGAAAAACATGGAAAAAGAAATTCCAATAAAAACCCAATGGACATTCCAACTGCAACCAGAACAAACCTTTCTAAAATTTTTCCAGAAATACAAAGCAATAGATCTACCATCATTCTCTTACAAGCAACAAAACCACGAAGAAGAAAGAAAACTTCTAAAAGGATACTTCGAAGACAAAGTAACAGTAGAAGAATACGAAAGCCTCATCTGGAAGAACCACGAGGAAAACAAAAAAGACTTTTTCAAAGAACTCGGCAAAACTCCTTTACTAATCGGATATTTCAACCTAGCAGACGCTATTGGCCACCTAAGCTTCGGACTAACTGAAAAAATGGCAATAGTATACAACGAACTTGATAAAATTGCAGAAGAAGTTAAAAACTCAGAAGACTTCATCCTTATAGTATCAGACCACGGAATGAAAGCCGTGGGAAGATATGGCGACCACAGTCGAAACGGCTTTTACTCATTAAACCGCGCATTAGGACTTAATCTTCCCGAAATAACCAGCTTTTACAACATTATCCGAGGTATAGCCGAAAATGAATATTTCTAGAATAAACCTTGTAGTAATAGGCCACAAAGACCATGGAAAATCTACATTAATTGGCAGACTACTTTATGATTCAAAAGCAATACAAGAAAAGAAACTTGAGGACATTAAAACAGAACTGAAGCAAACTGGAAAAAGAAAGTTCAAGTTTGCCTTCCTGCTTGACAGCCTAGAAGAAGAAAGAAAAGGCGGCTTAACCATAGATATAATGCAAACACCATTTAAATCACAAAAATACTTCTACACAATCATAGACTGCCCCGGCCACAAAGAATTTATAAAGAAAATGCTCACTGGCGCTTCTCAAGCCGATGCAGCAGTTCTAGTGGTTTCAGCCAAAGAAGGAATCCAAGACCAAACCAGACAACATACTTTTTTGATTAAAACTTTGGGAATTAGACAACTTGTTGTTGCAATCAACAAAATGGACATGGTTAATTATAAAGAAAGCTCTTATCAAGAAACACGTCATCAGCTAAAATTAATACTACAAAGTCTGGGATACCGCGATATATCTATGATACCAATTTCAGCCATGAAAGGAGACAACGTTTACAAAAAATCCAAAAAAATGGAATGGTATAAAGGGCATACCCTTATCGAAGCACTGGACGAAAAAATAGCGCCGCCACTGCTTCCGTTAAATAAGCCTTTAAGAGGAGTTGTCCAAGACGTTTACCCCTACGAAGGTAACCGGCAAGTTATCGCTTGCAAGATAGAAAGCGGAGTGCTTAAACCCAAAAAAAACGTCGTATTCAACCCTTCCGGGAAAACGGGGCGTTTAGAAAAAATCCTGTCGTTTGGCACTATCATGGAAAAAGCTGAACCTGGAGAATCGGTTGGCCTTCTAATAAACGATGTTGATGATGTTGAAAGAGGCGAAGTGTTGAGTTATACTGATAACCAGCCTATGAAAGTTAAATCTTTCATCGCAGAAGTAATCCTGTTCTCCAGCATTCAGATGAGAGAAGGGGATAACATAACAATTCGCTATGGAACCGCTGAAAAGAAATGTAGAGTGCGAAAAATAATAAGCGAAATTGACCCAGTTAACCTTACTGTTAGAGCGGAATCTCCTAAAGTGTTAAAAGATGAAACTGTTGGAGAGGTAGAGCTTCTTGCACTAGAACCAGTATGCCTAGAAAAATATTCCGACTTTCCCGAGCTTGGCAGATTCGTCATTGAAGGAAAAAAGGGAACTGCAGCTGCTGGTATCGTCCTAGAGATTGCTGAGTCATTTGTGGAAGCATGAAAAATTGTATGAAACACTGTTGTTCGCAATTTTTGTAGGCTTTGTTGCACAAATGATCGACGGAGCCCTAGGAATGGCCTATGGAGTAACATCAAACAGCGTCCTATTAGCCATGGGAATCCCTTCCGCCCCTGCCAGCGCAAGTGTTCACACAGCGGAAATCTTCACCACACTAACTTCAGGCGTATCTCACCTTAAGTTTAAAAATGTAGATAAAAGGCTTTGCAAAAGACTTTTAATCCCCGGCGTAATCGGCGGATTTTTAGGAGCCTGCTGCCTTGTTTTAGTACCTGTAACCCTTATCAAGCCTATTGTTAGTCTTTATCTTATAATTATGGGCTTGTTCATTCTTAGAAAACTTTTTGCCACCACCAACCACAGAAAAGACACTAACGAAATTATACTGGGTGGCGCGGGAGGATTTCTCGACGCTATTGGCGGAGGAGGATGGGGACCTATAGTAACTTCAACTCTGGTTGCCCGAGGAAATAATCCCAGAATTACTATTGGCTCTGTTAATTTAGCTGAGTTTTTTGTGACACTTTCAGAAGCGTTAACATTCTTTGCTTTCTTGGGAATAGTTCACTTGGAAATAATTATTGGATTAATAATTGGAGGTGTGCTAGCTGCTCCCTTGGCTGCCTATACATGCAAAAAATTACATCTTAAAGTTCTGATGGCTATCGTTGGAGTTGCAATTATCATTTTAAACATAAGAACATTGTATTTGGCGTTAATTTAAGTTGGAAAGTATCAAAAACTAGTTTAAGCTTGTGTATGTGAAGCTTTTAACTAACTCTTTTCTAATGCCTCTACTTTACTTCTAACTTTTATCACTTCCCTTCTAACACTCTCTTCCTTAATTTCTTCTTTCCACTTCTCATTAGACTTCAAAATCAACCTCAAAACTCCGGGTCATAAGCCTTCAAAAGCAGTTCAACATTAGGAATAAGACAGTGCCCACCAATCACATCTGGAAACATGACAGGTCTGTCAAGCGCATACGATGAGTATCCTCAATAAAATCTACAACACTGTCAAAATCCGCTCCAGAAACTTCTGCTAGCATGATGCATTTCATGGGAACAAGCACAAGTTATATGCACCGTACAATTTTGTTCAAGCCTCTTTGGAGTGCTTCCACCCTCTCCCTAATTTTTTCAACCTCTCTTCTAACACTTTCTTTCTTAATTTCCACTTTACGCTTTTCATTTGACTCTAAAATTAAACGCAAAAATTTTGACTCATAACTTTTCAAAAGTAATTCCGTGTTGGGAATTAAGCAGTGTCCACCAATTACATCAGGATAGTGAAGTGGCTTGTTAAAATGTACACGGTGTATATCCTCAATCATATCCACAACTTCGTTAAAATCTGCACCAAAATATCTGCTAATTCGATGCATTTCTTGGAAACAAGCAATCATCCAAGCTCTGTAAATAGTTTCAAACAATTTAGCCAACTCTGTTTCCACAGGGCTTTTCAAAACTTTTGTTTTTAATCCCAGCTTTTGAAAGTGTTTTTCTGCTGCAATAGCTAAATCCTTTGTTGGCGCACCAATGTATTTGCTCCAGAAAAGAATGTCTTTTTTCATGGTTTCAAGGTTTTTGTGCATCCCGCGAATAGGTGAGTTTACAACTGGAGATTTTGTTAGCTCATAAATTTTCATTGTGGTTCCAGGAGCAACCGTGCTTTCGATTATTGTTAATTTTGGCTTGAACTTCTTGATATAATTCATCGTGGTTTGGACAAATTTTTCTGGCTCAGTGCATGGATAACATACATGCATAACATCAACTGTTTCAGGCAGTTCAACGTTGCCAACGATGCTTCGCATTTTATTTGCGTCTAAATCAAAACCGTAAACGTCAAATTTTCCGCTATCCTTAAACAATTCAAATAAGGTATGTCCTACTTCCCCTAAGCCAACAATTAAGATGCTTTCCTTTGGCATAGTTGTTCACCCAGAAATATTCTAAAATGTTGAAGGCGCATATAAAGTTGTCATCAACCAGTTTATTATAAGAAGTTTCACGAATTACGATTCATTTTTTTCACAATACCCACAATTATATCCACGGGATTTTCAAGCGTATCCAATAAAGATTTCACATCGAACCTTTTACCTAAAAGGCCTCCAGCAACTTCCAGAACATTGGATACGTTTACCTTGAAAATGGGAAACCCTTTTTTTATTAAAAAGTCATTTACATACTGTTTCTTTAAAATATTAACGATTATGGCTGGTGTTCCTTGCAAGGCTGCCTCGCGTGTTATTGTTCCTCCTGCACCAACAAATAGGTCTGCTTGCGCAACCAAACTAGCAGAATCAACAAAACCTTTCGGTGTTATAACACCTTTAATTTTTTTGGATTTGTAACGTGAAAGAAAAACAACAGTTCCAAGTTTTGTCAATCGTTTTGCTACTCTCAATAAATCTACGTTTTCTTTTGCGTATACAGCTTTTTTCTCGTATTCTCTAACGACAATAAGCGGCTTTTTAAAGTCGAAGGATGCTAAAGGAGCAAAGCCTTTAATCCATGCCACCTCGTCGACGCCATTAAACCTTACAAATTGTCCTTCAGGATTATAGGATTTCAATATTCTTTCGGGAATGGCTTTTGAGCTAACAACATAGCTAGACAATGGCAGTGTAAGCCTATGCACAGCATCCGCATAAGGAGTATCCAAAGTTGTAACAGTAGGAATTCCAAGACCAAAAGAAACCCTGCAGAGGTCTACTGATCCATGAGATATGGCAACATCAGGAAGACTTTTTTCAAAAAGTTTACAGAAAAATAATTGGCGTTTACTTCCTTCCTTAACCCTAGTCAGCAAAGATCTAGGATCATATTTTCCAATCACAATAAATTTTTCTTTCAAAAAGTTTGCCAATGGAACGGTGTCTGGATGTTTTCTTGTAGTTAATACAACATCATATCCAAGGTTACGGAGACGTCTTGCTATAGCCACTCCATATCTTACATGTTTACCAGTACAAGCATCATACCAGACCTTCATTCTCTCACCCTTATGAATTCGCATCCAGTTTTTTCGGCTGCAAGAGAGTCTTCCTGAGTGTTTCCAATAAATAGAACGTTAGACAAAGATGTGCCGAGTTTTTGTGCAGCAATTTTCAACTGTTCTATTCTGTTTAGCGTTTCCTCTCTAGTAATTATGGCATCAAAATGTAGTTTTAACCGTTCAGTGATAATGTCAACTACTGGTTTACCTTGCATGGTTACTAGTGCTTTTCGTTTTTTTGAAAATTTTTTGTATAAACCTATTCCTTCCGTGTTTAGCCTTAAGTTAGATACTGCTTCTATCTCAAAGTTGTTCCAAACATCAAAAATCTTCTTTTTTGTTTCAACATCTAATTCTGAAACTTTTTGCGCTAAAGGATGTAAATCAGACGTTCCGATGAGTTTTCTGAATTCTGTGAAAAGTTTTTCGTAATTTATTGGCAAGTGAACAAGGGTGCCGTCAAGGTCGAATATGACTACCTTAATCATCGGTACATTTCACCAATAATTTTTCCGTCTTTAACAAGCTTTGCTGGGGCATCAATGTGGCGAATCCAATAAACATTTTCTGGCAACACATTATATTCCGGTATCTTCGGAATTGCTTCTCCGAACGCAAGTTTCACATACAAGTATGGAATGTTCGCGGAGTAATCTTTGCGCAGAATTTTGCTTGCATAAGAAAAGAAAAACGATGTTGTAAACATTCTTCCAGCGTTAATCTCTGTAACACAAGGGGTACCCTCTCTATTTTCTTTTAAGTCTATGCAGGCGATTCCGTTAAATTTCGGGTCTATGGCTAATACTGCCTTTGTTCCAACTTCATTTACGGTTTTGTCGTGGATTGTCCTCTGAACTGCGGGGGTTCCTGTAATTCCTGAAGGCGCGAGATTAGGGTAGATATATTTTATTCTTTCTCGAGCCATTGAAGTGACGAGTTCACCGTTTTTCCATAGGCTGTGGAATCCTATGTTTCTTCCCGGGAGAAATTCTTGGGCGATGAATTTCCAGTTCATTTTGCGGGATTTCCAGTATTTTATCCATGAAAGGGCTGTTTCTTTATTATGCGCAAGGGTGCTTCCCCTTCCACCAGCACCGTGTCTCGCTCTAATCCATATGGGGGTTCCTAGTTCCTTAAAGGCGTTTTCAACGTCTTTCTCATGTTGTAACTCGAAAGACTTTGCAACTGGAACCTTTTTTCTTTCCCAAATTTTTGCTGATTCCAGTTTGTCTTGGCATATGCGTACAGTCTTTTTTGTTGGTAGAAAGACTTTTGCTTCCAGTTTTTCGCGATTTTCCGAGATTGTTGCTACTTCTATATCTGGTTGAGCGTGAATAAATTCTACTTCTTCCTTTCTTACTACTTCGTTTAGTTTGTCTATGTAGTTGGGATCTGTAGCGTTAGGAACCCTATACTTCTTGTCCACAGAAGCTAGGTGAACAAAAAATTCGTTGGCTTCTGTTCCTACAATAAACATTTTTTCTGGAACAATCTTAAGCGACATAACGAAATTTATGCCTGCTGGCCCTCCTGCTCCAGTGACTAAGATTTTCTTCATTCTTTCACAGCCATATTCATATCAGATGTTTTACGGTCTTTCACTCTCTTCAGCAAGTATTAGACAACGCCTTAATATTTTTGTTCTAAAAGCCTAAACTTTAATAAAATAAATATTATTCCTTAATCAAGAGGCAAGGGCCGGTCGTCTAGTTTGGTTAGGACACTTGCCCGTGAAAGGCAGGACTGAAGCAGCCCTTACGAGGCTGAGGTCGCCGGTTCAACTCCGGCCCGGCCCATTAAGCGATTATTTTTCGAGAAATTCAAAGGTTTTTCTGGGTGTAAATATGCTGAAGTTGGCGTTTCGGAGGTTTTTCCCAATTTTTGGAATTAGTCCTTCAGCGTCTGTTCCTAGTTTACATGCTACTGCATGTTCAAACAGCCCTAACGTTTCGATTTGCACTATGTCGCGGATAAGCTTGGCTTTCCTTAGAGCTTGTTGGATTTCGTTTTGGTTTGCGCCCAGAATTATTAGTCTGTCAAGTAGAGATTTTGTCCATTTTTTGTACTGGTTAATCTGTCTTTCAGAAAGAATAGCTTCTACTTTGCTTTTTTCTTTGTTGATTTTGGAGACCTTTACTTGTAGAGGCAGATTTTCGCAGAATCCGAAAAGCTCTATTATTTTTTTGAGGGCTAACTTTCTTCCATCCGTTAATTGTGCTTGTAGTTGCTGAAGTGGAATAGTTGCGTCAACAATTTTTGGCGAAAAAATTCCTATATCCACGCGGAGTTCACTTTTACTTTTCTCAAAGCCTAATAACCGCCCGTTTATCAGCGAGAATCTTTGCACATTGTCTATGGTGGTTGGGCAAAAACCTATCTCTTTAGCCAAATAGTGCATGGCAACTTTTTCGTCTTCCCCAGAAATAGAAACTTGAATCCATCCACGGCTTGTAGTTCCACAAATTTCTGTATCGACTTTCAAATTTTTAAGGGTTGAACTTAGAAATTTTTCCGCATATTTAATGTTTGAATTGTTGTAAGCCTTTGCCAGAAGCGTTAAGGTAGGCATTTGCAGTCTCCAATTAAATTCATCATTTCCTCATGCAGCTTTTTTATTCTTTCAATGGCTTGTGGCGGTATTTTCCCGGAAAAGTCTGCTAGTGTTTTTTCTATTGGCACGCGGCGTGAGCCATTGATCAATTTGTCTGCGTAGGATACGATTTTTTCTTCTAATGTCTGTGGGATGTAGATGTCTTGTGGCCATCCAAGCCTTTCAGCTTCTTGCTTTGATATTCCGCCGCCTACGTGTCTCTTTATTATGGAGATTACTTTTTCCGGCATTCCCATCGCCTTTGCCATTTTAGCTCCTATAATGGCGTGGTGGACGCTGTGGGTTTTAGCTCTTCCAATATCGTGTAAAAGGGCGCCTATTTCTACAAGTTCTAAATCCACGTTTAATCCTTTTTCTTTACAAGCTTTTGCTATTTCTAGGGCGAGTTCTGTTACGGCTTTGCAGTGTTTAATTACGTTTCTTGAGCATCCGCTTTCGTGTAGAAGCCTTATGGCTTGTTCTCTTGATGGAAGGGTTTTCACTCACCAAGCTCCTTCCTTAATTGTTCTATTTTTCTTGTTAGGGCTTCGACGATTTTGTTGTTTTCATAGTGCATTAAGGGTTTGCCGCATGTTGGACATTTGAATAGGAGTTCTATTGCTTCTTCGAAGGGGATTCTTCTGCATCCTGGCGTGTAGCAATAGTAGAAATCGTGGTTTTTCTCGTATTCTAGTCGAATGTTAAGTTTTTCTAGTACGCGACGTTTTTGGCTTAGTATGAAGCCTTCAAGTTGGTCTGGTTGCAGTTTCCAGTGGAATATGAACCATCCTGTTTTTGGGTCGCGGGTTCTTCTTAGGCTTACTAGGGAATGGTCGTAGAGTTTGTAGAGGATTTTGCGGATGGAGTTTATTCTTATGCCTGTTTTGTTGGCTATTTCATCATCTGTTATTTCATCAGCGTTCTTTAGAATTTCAATTAGTTTAACAGCGTCTTCTTCGCCTAATGCTTCTGCGACTTTTATTAATGTTGCATCGTCTATTGTAGATAACATGGTGACCCTTTTGCTCAAGTGTTGAACGCTCGTCTCTATAATATATACTGTTAAGCTTTAATTTAAATCTCTTTGTGAAATCAGAATCAGAAAATCATATTCTTGCTATTTTCTTTCCTCTCTTCTGCGGGATTATCTTAACCTTTGCGTTTTCGAATTCTTTAGTTAATTCTTTTCCTTCGAATAGACGATCTAAGAAGACTGCTAGGCTTGCGCATTCTGAGTGGGGTTGGTTTCCAATTGCTACGTTAAAGTCGGAAACTTTTTTGGAAAAGAATTCTTTTGGAACTTTTTTGCTTCCTACAATAATTAAAATGTCTTTTCCCGTTGCTTTGATTCTTTTTAGAACGTCGCTTGTTTGAATGTTTTCTCCGTAAGCTGTTAAATGAACAACAACTCCGCCTTTTTCTCGCCATTCCCTTACAACTTTTTTCCAAGAAGTTCCCATTTCAAAAGAGAAGAAGCCTCCCCAGTTTCTAACAATTTTTTCCACAGTTTCTTTGATTTTCTCGTCTTTAACATCTGACAGTATTATTCCGGAAGCGCCTAAAGCTCGTGCTGTTAGGGCAACATGAGTTGTTAGTCTTGCATCTCTGCGAGGTCTGTGTCCCCATCTTAGCACTATAACTTTGGGCATTCTTCATCCTCTGGTTTTAAAGTTTCTCGAATTCTCCATCGAGTTTTTCCACATGGTTTTTTACCTTTTCTGCGAACCATGGGATGGCTTCAAGAATTATGTGGGCTTCGTTGTTTGCGTATTTTATTGTTTGGATGTATGTTTTTTTGAAGAGGGAGGAAATGAATGACATGGTTTCGCTGTTTAATGGTAAGGTAATTGCGGCTCGAACATAGTTGTTGAGTATTTTTAATATTTCATTTTTTAATGCGTCAAAGTTTGTTTTATATAAGGCGGATATTGGCACTGGTTTTGGAGTTGCATCTTTTAGGCTTTCAAGTTTTTGGTATGCTTCTTTTTCTGTTAGGAGGTCGATTTTGTTTAAGGCTGTTATTATTGGGATGCCAGCAGCTCCTATACGCTCTATTGTTTGGAGGCAGACGGAAAGTTTTCTTTGAATAACGTTTAATGGTTCACTGACATCAACTACCAGCAGAATCAGATCCGAGTAAATTGTTTCTTCGAGAGTGGAATGGAAAGCTTCAATAAGCGTTAACGGCAGTCGGTCTATAAAGCCAACAGTATCTGTCAAAAGGAAATTTCTTTTTGAAATCTTAACAAGCCTCGTTGTCGTGGATAATGTTGTAAATAGCGCATTGTCTACAGGGACTTCCTCTTCTGCCAGGGAATTGAATAGTGTGCTTTTTCCAGCGTTTGTGTAGCCAGCTAAAGAGATGGATGGGAATCCCAATTCCAATCTTCTTTCGCGGTGCAACTGCCTTTTTGTTCGTATTTTTTTCAATTTTCTACGTATTGTGTGCACTTGCCTTTTAACTGCCTCGTAATAAACGTCTACTTCATAGGCTCCAAGCCCCATGAATCCGGGCTGTTCTCCCATTTTTGCTAGTCTTACTTTTTCTTTTGCGTATGCTAGTTCGCGTTGAAGTTTCGCTAGCTGAATTTGTAATTTTGCTTCTGTTGTT
>Ga0190306_1000269_pt1 | contig 19143 bp, 21 predicted proteins | sample 48700734_MG_FD_161657 | JGI IMG/M metagenome (GOLD analysis project Ga0190306, IMG submission 161657) | Hydrothermal vent sediment bacterial communities from Southern Trench, Guaymas Basin, Mexico - 4870-07-3-4_MG | ecosystem: Environmental > Aquatic > Marine > Hydrothermal vents > Sediment ... | reverse complement strand
TCTGTTTCTATTATATCAGGCATGGTTTTACAGGAGGAGATTAGCAGTAATAGGATAGTTACCAGTAGAGACGCCCTATAGGGCGTCTGTACTGGTATAATTGATCGCGTCTGTACTGGTATAATTGATCGCGTTTGTACAGGTATAATCAGTGCCTGTACCAATTTATTAATTCGATGCCTCATTATATCCCCTTTTCGGTGTAAAGATGTGATTAAATCCATCCATATATTACCCAATATTTCTGTTACCCCTATTACCATGTTCAATAAATTGAACCGCTACGAATCCAATCGACCTGTTCCCACAAGAAAGACCTCAAAGGATTCCTTTCTGCTGGCTTTTGGTTTGAATATTTTTGCAATCTTAAATGATCTCTTCATAATATCAAGAAGCTGATGTTCATCACCTCCCTGAAAAATCTTTATAACAAGATTACCACCGGATTTAAGATTGAGCAGAGCAAAGTTTAATACATCCTCTGCAAGATTATATGACCGGCCTGTATCCACGGTTCTATTACCAGTTGTCGATGGAGCAGCATCACTAATAACTGCATCGTAGGGACCTGTTTTTACAGCAGTTTCCTGAAAACTTACTGAAAAAGCATCAGCTTTAAAAAATTTCAAATTTTGACAATTTATACCGGAAACAAGATTTTTAAGATCAACAGCAATCAAATTACCAGCCCCTTTTAATTTTCTACAGGCATAAAGAGTCCAGCTCCCGGGAGAGGCGCCTATGTCAATTATGTTACTACCCTTCTTAATTATACGAAATTTTTCATCAATTTCTTTTAATTTATAGATTGATCTTGCAGGATAGCCTTCTCTTTGAGCCTGTATAGAATAATAATCCGGTTTATCTCGCATATTGACTTTCCTTACTCTTATGGATATCTCTTAACTATGGAAGAACAATACAATAATAGACTGCTCAAAGTTGAAAATCAACTTAAAAACTATTTTCCTAAACAGATAAACTATGAATGGGTACAAAATATTTCAGGGATGAAAGCACCTTTAGGTAAAATGGAAGAATATACAGCTTTCTGCAAACCGGCAAAAGAACTTCTGAATAGAGGAGGAAAACGCTGGCGACCGGTTTTAATGCTGCTCACCTGTGAAATAACAGGAGGAGAAGAAAAAGATGCACTTCCTCTAAGCCCATTGGTTGAGTTCCCTCATAATGGAAGTTTGATAATAGATGATATTGAAGATAAATCAGACTGGAGACGGGGAGGAAAAGCAGTACATCTGATTTATGGCGATGACTTTGCAATTAATGCTGGAAATATGCTGTACTATATGCCTACTACCTTAATTGATAATTCAGATTTCTCCCAGGATAAAAAGCTTATGCTGTATCAATCCTATTCAGAAAACATGCGCCGTCTTCATTTTGGCCAGGGATTTGATATATTATGGCATAATTCATCTATTATTCCTGACCCGCAGGAATACGAACAGATGTGTAAGTTTAAAACCGGTTCCCTGGCCAGAATGGCGGCTCAAACAGGAGTTATTGCAGGAGGAGGCAGCAAAAAAGAAAAGGAATTACTGGGAACAGTTTGTGAAAGCATGGGTGTGGGTTTCCAGATAATGGATGATGTTTTAAATCTTACAACAGGAAATCCCGGAAAAGGCAGAGGTGATGATATAGTAGAAGGCAAAAAAAGCTTGCCGGTAATATATTATCTTAAGAAAAATTCGAATGGCCTTTGCAGACTTAATAAATTGTTCGAATTGGCAGGGGAAAAGGGCTTAAAAGACTCAGAAAAAGAAATTAATGAAGCTGTAAGCATTTTAGATAATTCCGGAGCCATAAAAGAAGCTAAAGAAAGAGCCTTAATGCTAATGGAAAGCAGTGAAAAAATTATCAAAGAGCATTTTGCAAAATCTGAAGCTACTGATTTAATTATATATATGATGAAAAATTTTATCAAATAATCTCTCAGACACTATTTTAGGTTATTTTATTATTGACCCTTGGCCTAAAACAAACTATTTTCTATGGATGAAGAATTCAATTATCAACAGGCCTTTCCCTTATACTTTTTCGTCAGTAACATTTTATATAATAGGAATAAATATAATTTTTTATATGATAGGATATATATACCCCAGATCTGTTTTTTACACAGCAATGATACCGGGGCTTATAATTCAAAAATTTTATTTATGGCAGTTCGTAACCTATATGTTTACACATGCCGGGTTTTCTCACATATTATTCAATATGCTTGGTTTATTTTTCTTTGGGTTGCAAGTTGAAAGAAGAATGGGAAGTTATGAATTTTTATTATTCTATCTTCTAACCGGAGTTTTGGCAGGTATTTTCTCCTTTGTAATTTACTATCTTACAGGTTCCTATAATGTAATACTTCTAGGTGCATCAGGAGCAATTTATGCAGTCCTTTTTGCATTTGCGGTATATTTCCCAAATGCACAAATATATATAATGGGAATTTTCCCTGTAAGAGCACCTTTATTGGTCATTGGATATACAGTTATTGAACTTTTCAGTCAAATTACAAGTATAAGATCGGGAATTGCCCATCTTACACATCTTGCAGGTTTTGGATTTGCATATTTGTATTTTCTAATCCGTCTAGGTATAAATCCAATAGATTCTTTTAAACATCGTGGTCCCGGAGGAATTTGGCGGAATTAATCTGCACTCTTATGAATAAATCAGGATATTCATTTTTGATATTATTGTTGTTCTTAAGTTCCGGATTATTTGGGCAGAATGGAAATACTGATTATATTGATCTGGATCTCTGGACCGAAGTAACTGAAACACTCCCAACAGTTAATAATGAAAATCCATCTTATCTTACTGATAATGAAATTTATCATCGCACCCTGGAAGATGCTCTTTGGATTATCTCCGGTATGGTTTATGGCTATGAAATTAACTATACCCCTCTTGATCTGTCAAGAAAAGTTGCTGAAAATCTGGAGGTTACTCCGCTTGCATCAATTGCCTGGGGTGATGAAAAACTAAAAATTATTGATACCTGGGTTAAAAATGGGAAATTTAATATGCAGGTTCGTTATATTCCAAATGAAGCTCAAATTGTAAGAATGAAATTATGGGCAAGCAACATATATCCGGATTCATCAGGAACGGGAGTAGAATCGATATTTTCAGGTTATGAAGGCAGGGTCGAATCTATTAAAACAGGTATAAAAGAAGCGCTTAGAAACTACTTTCGCATTCGATATGCAAATAAACCAAGGGAAATAGATTGCAAAGTCCTAATAAAAAATCCCCCCTACACCATTCTGAATGCAGGGGGTTACAGGTCTAAGGTAACAATTATAATTAAGCTAATAAAGCTATTACCATATTCCTACTATTAAATACAAAGTGCGATACTTCGATACGCAACTACGTCGCTACTCAGTAACCACGGCGGGGCTACTACCCGTTAGGGTTTGTTTCTTTTCGTAGTTGAGCAAATTCTGGTTTAATAATATCATAAATAATGCGAATACGATCATCATAATGAATAAAAGCAGATTTCATAGCATTTAAAGTTAGTTTTTCCAAATCACGCAGGTTAAGATTATAATGCTTTACAGCCAGGGACATTTCTTTTGTCAGACTTGTATTGCTCATAAGCCTGTTATCTGTACATAGAAAAACTCTAAATCCATTTCTGTAGAACACCTGAAAAGGATGTTCATCAAAGCTTGGTGTTGCACCTGTCTGAACATTGGAAGATAAACAAACTTCCATAGGGACTCTCTTATCACGTATAAAATTTGCTAGAGATCCCATTTTTTCTATTCGGTTTCCCTGAACAGTAATATCCTCTATTAGTCTTGTTGCATGTCCTATTCTATGCGCCCCGCAAATTTGGAGAGCCTGCCAGATAGATTCAATACCAAAAGCTTCTCCGGCATGAATAGTAATATTAAAATTTCTATTTCTTATATACTGGAAAGCATCAATATGCTTTTTAGGCGGATGTCCATTTTCATCCCCTGCAATATCAAACCCGACAACACCTCTGTCTCTAAAGGCAACCGCCAATTCTGCAATTTCCAGAGATATTTTAACATCCTGATCTCTCATAGCACAAAGTATTAAACCAAACTCTACACCCGTATCCTTTTTACCACGTTCCAGACCCTTAAGAACAGCTGTAACAACAGCTTCAAGATTGAGTCCTTTCTGCTGATTTAAAATAGGAGCAAATCTAATCTCGGAATATACAACATGCTCTTTACTGTGTGTCTGAATGTGTTCATATGCAATTCTTTCCAAAGCAGCTTCTGTCTGCATAACAGATAAAGTCACTGCGAACCCTTCGAGATACAAAGACAAACTCTTTCTATTGGACCCTCTCTGGAACCATTTGGCCAGATCTTCTGCATTATTTTCCGGCAATTCTACATTGTATTCCTCTGCCAGCTCGATAATTGTCTGGGGGAGTACACTTCCATCAAGGTGATCATGAAGTTCAACCTTGGGAATCTTTTTTATCATTTCTTGTGTAACCATGGGCTTATAATAATACGAAAACAGTTTTATGTATATATGATGTTTTTACAATTATTTTTCAGGGCGCATAGGAACACACAAATGTATTATCCCTTATCGAATGGATTTTATATATCAATTCCTGATCTGAATCTGATTGGAGTCAAATACGTTCTGTTCTGCAGCAAAAATCAAGGCAATATTTATCTAAATTTTGGTATTTTACCCTGGCTATACCGCGTATTCTCAATATACTCAATAATTAAAAAGCTTTACAAGTAACAATAATAGGAATATACTCCAAATATAGTAATAAAAATTAGGAGTATATTCCAATGATGTCGAAATTTATTACAACATATAAACGCCTTCTTCAAGCAACTGATTACAAACATCATCGTTATATATACAGAGAATTCAATATAAAAAGCAGGCTTACAGGTCTAATTGGTCCACGTGGTACAGGAAAAACAACCTTATTACTACAATACATAAAGGAAAATATTGAGAATAAGGATGAGTGCATATATGCATCAATAGATAATATCTACTTTTCAAAGAATCTGTTGATAGATTTTGTGAATGAATTATATGAAGATTATGGCATAAGGTATTACTTTTTTGATGAAATACATAAGTATCAGAATTGGAATCAGGAATTAAAAAATATTTATGATTCATATCCGGATGTAAAGATTGTGTTTTCAGGAAGTTCCAGTATTGATCTGATAAAAGGAGCATATGATTTATCAAGAAGAGGTGTGTTATATAGAATTGGTGGAATGTCATTTAGGGAATATTTATTATTTAATGAAATAGCAGATATTGGTGTAGTCACATTAGAAGAGATTTTAGAAAATAGAGATAGGCTTGAAGAAAAAATCGCAGAGATAAAAAAACTTAAAGGTTATTTTAATGAATATTTGGTTAAAGGATATTATCCATTTTATCTGGAAGATGAAACAACATATAATCAGAAAATATTAAGAATTATAGAAAAAACAATTTTTGAGGATATTTCAAATTTTTATAAACTTAAAACAGAGAATTTATCAAAATTTAAAAGAATATTATCATACCTTGCAACTATTCCACCAGGAGAATTGAACAGAAATAGCATTGCAAAGAATATCGGCTTAGATAATAAAACAGTGCAATACTATTTAAATATACTGTGTGAAACAGGCTTAATAGAACTAATTAAAGAGAATAAATCCGGAAGTAATTTATTAAAACAGACAGAAAAGATGTATTTAGATAATCCTGATTTATACACATCAATAACAGAAGAAATTGGATATGAATCTAATATTGGTACAATACGGGAAATATTTTTTATAAAAATGATTAAGAACTCAGGAGGTAAAATATTTTATAGTAAAACAGGAGATTTTGAAGTAAACAATATCCTCTTTGAAGTGGGGGGGAAGAATAAAAAATTAAAACAGATAAAGAACAATTTAGGTAATGCTTATTTGGTAAAAGATAATATTCTTTATGGAAGTAAATATGAAATTCCATTGTATTTATTTGGTTTTTTATATTGAAAACTGAGAAATCGTTTTTAACAAATATTTGGAACTGATAAAAAGTGTGATAGAATTAAGTTTGTTGGATGTGAAAAGCAGGACAAGATACAAGCATGCGGTTTGCAACTCAAATAGGCGTTATTGGCAAGAAATGTACATGAGGTGCTTGTAATGTACAATTTATGTGCTATAATGTACACGATATGGTTAAAAAGATAGGAATCCTCAATAATAACTTAATGTTTCTGCCTCCATGTTTTAAAATTAACCCTGTTTAACACAGGGGGACTAATATTTTCAGTTCAAAATAACTGAATTCCAGTAAAAATAAAGTTATTGGGATATACCTCTTTTATGATTAAAACTTGAGGCAGTCTTCTTCTATTCGGATGTTTACGATAAAACATTTTTTTGTCCCTACGGGGTTTTCCGTTTATAACACCCTGTACAGCCAAGGACGTGAACATGTTTTTTGTTTGGTTTTAAAAAAACTCTGGCAATAACATAACCATCTTTGGGAACCTCTTTTTTACATACAGGACAAATCCTTTTAATATCAGAATTTACAGGAAAACAGTAAGGACAACCGTTTATCTCCATCATGCTGTCCGGTTTCCCAGGATATAAAATTGATTTTACCCGTTTATTATCCGCAAGAGTTGATCCGCAAAGGGGACATTCTGTTGTTTTAGCCATCGCCGTAGAAACAAGGCCGGCCTTGTCCCTACGACGACGACCACCATACCGTTCTGTTATAAAGAGAAGCATAAGGAGGACAACAATAACAGTTCCAGTTGCAATTAAGACAAAAATATCGATTGTCAATCCTCCCTTTAAAAATATCTCCGTAGAAACGCAAGATCTTGCATCTTTACGAAGAGTATATCCTTATTTATAGTGTTGTAAATAAATAATTTAAGATTTATTATTCACCAATGGGGAAATTATATATTGTGGCAACACCAATAGGGAATTTAGGGGATATCAGCTTCAGAGCCCTGGAAACTCTAAAATCTGTAGATACTATAGCCTGTGAAGACACAAGACATAGTCTGCGACTACTAAATCACTACGAAATTCGAAAACCATTAATTAGCTGTCGATCTCAAAATGAAGCTCATGCTGCATTAAAAATAGTAGAACTTCTGGAAGAAAATAAAGATGTTGCTTATATTAGTGATGCAGGAACCCCGGGCTTAAGTGATCCTGGAAATAAATTAGTCCAGATAGTCAGAACCAAAGGGTTTGATGTTATACCAATCCCTGGAGTTTCAGCATTTGCAGCATTACTGAGTTCAGCAGGTAACTCGGGGAAAACAGTTACCTTTGATGGATTTTTAAGCCCAAAGCCAGGGAAAAGACGAAAAAGAGTAAAGGAACTTCTCGAAAGAGAAGAAAGCTTCATTTTGTATGAATCCCCATTTCGTATTTTAAAGCTTATTAGAGATATTGCAGAACTGGAACCACAGAGATTTCTTCTTATTGGAAGAGAAATGACTAAAATATATGAAGAATTTATTGATGGAACAGCTGAAGAAGTTCTTAAAACTCTGGAAGAGAAACAAAAAATAAAAGGAGAGTTTTCTTTACTTGTTTATGAAAGGAAAAAGAGTTAATATATAGCTGTCAGGTGACGATAGTTTAATTGAAAGGAAGGGTTTAGTAATGAATATTAATGGTTTAGGTCCTTTAGATCCTATTTCCAGGCAGAACAAAAGTAATAATATTTCAAAGCCTGCTGCTCCAGGGGAGAAAGACTCAATTAAAATATCCAGTGATGCAAAGGCTATGGCTGAGGTATATAGTGCAGCAGAAACTGTAAAAGCAGTACCTGATGTCAGAATGGACAAAATTGAGGAAATAAGAGAAAAACTGAAAGATCCTTCTTATATAGATAATAAAGTTGTTGAATCTGTAGCTGATTCTGTTATGGAAATGTTTGGATTATCCTGATAAAAAATTGCAGTAATTACAGCAGGAGTTAAAACTCCTGCTTTTTTTTATTAATCTGTTAAAAAAATTGGATGTTTTCTTAATAATCAGTTATTGTATATATCATGGAAGATCTAATTTTTAGTGCACATTCTGAAGTCTATTGCGCTTACGGAGCCTTGAGCCAACTGAAAAAAATAGTCAAGCCCTATGGACACCGCTTACTTATTGTCACAGAAAAAGCTTTAGCTGATAGTCTTGCATTCAAATCAATAAAGGATGAAATTAGAAAAAGTAACCTTGATTTAATTACTTTTGCAGAGATTACATCAAAATCAACAACCCATACCATTGAAAAAGCCTCAGAAATTGCAAGAGCCTCAAGAATACAGGCTGTAATTGGTTTTGGAGGAATGCGGGCACTATCAGCAGCAAAGGCTGTTGCAGTAGCAGCAAGCTATACTGGTAATTTTTATAATATTATATCGGATACTCCTCCAAATTTAAGTCCTATACCATATATTGAAATTGCAGGAACTTTTCGTAACCCCTTTATGCTAAGTCCGGAATTTATTGTTCCGGATGCAAGAAACGGAGCACTCAAGGTAGTTTCAGTTACAAATGCTGCACCTGCTGCAATAATAATAGATCCATCATTGTTTATGGAAATTTCAAAACAGTACCGGATTGCAACCCTTATGGATGTTTTTCTGGAAGCAGTAGAAGGATATTTTTCAATTCGATCAAACTTTATTTCTGATATGCTTTTTCTTAAAACCATAAGCATGATTGTTAATGTTTTACCTTCTATTATTGAAGATCATGAAAATCCAGATAATCTGCTGAAGGCATCCAAAGCAGGATTCTCAACTGCTTTAGGGCTTACCATAAGTTATACGGGTCTGGGAACTGCATGTGCAGCTGAAATTAATAAGCAATTTGGTAGTTCCAGAGCCATTGCTGCAACAATACTCCTTCCCTATATTCTGGAATATGGGCTAAGGGTTTGTCCTGAAAAAATTACCCGTATGGGGCCAATTCTGGGAGAGGATATATCAGGGTTATCCATTATTTCAGCTGCAGATAGAATAATTGAATCACTAAGATTATCTATTGGAATACAAAATTTACCAGTTCGGCTGAGTGAACTTGGTTTAAAACAGGAAAACCTGAGTTACATAGCAGATAAGGTAATAAAATTGCCAATGATAAACTATCTTCCATCAAAAGTTAGCGCAGAAGATATCTACATGATACTGAAAGATGCCCTGTGATAACCATACGGAAGCTTTCAAAACTTCCCCCTGTAAGTGCTTTAAGAAAAACGACCCGTTTATTACAGGGGTTTGAAATTGATCTAATATCAAATGTATATCCAAATACAATTTATTTACGGGATCTTATAGATTTTATTCTTCTTGTCGATGAATTTTCTGAAAATGAATTACAAAGCATAAAGAAAATTAAACTTAATTATGAAAACAATAATTGTGGAGTATTACGAACATGTAATAATTTACGTCATTTGCTTTTAAAGCACCTGAATGAAGAACCTGCTGACTGGGATCTTCTACCTTTAAATAGCGCCCCTAAGAGAAATACTCAGGACATTAAACATAAGGATCTTCCTTTTAAAATATACCTTGATGATATACGTTCCCCTTTTAACATAGGTTCAATATTCCGTACTGCAGAATCCTTCGGTGTTGGTAAAATTTTTCTATCTCCCGGTTCTTCTTCACCGGAACATAAACGTGCAAGACGAAGTTCTATGGGATGTACTGATATTGTTCCATGGGAAAATTGTGATTACAGCAGAATGGAAGGTGAAAATGTATTTGCCCTTGAACTTAATGGAGATCCTATTGAACATTTTAAATTCCCTGATAAAGGAATTGCGATATTGGGTTCTGAAGAACTGGGCGTAAGTCCCGAGTGTTTAAAATTAGCAAATAAAAGTTATGGAAGAGTATCTATCCCTTTGGCCGGAACCAAAGGTTCAATTAATGTCTCTGTGGCATTTGGAATATTAATGTACAACTGGTACAGTCGTGATGTATAAACACAGTAGGTGCAGTCCACAGGATCGGGATACCGACCCTGTGTGGCTGCACGATCGATATACAGCCCCACCTATGTGTGTGGCTGCACGATCGATATACAAACCCCCTGTGTGGCTGCACAATCGGGATACTGCTGCACTGGTTATCGATGAAGAGCCCGTTCAATTTCCGCAGGATTAAATCCTACAAGAATTCTGCCATTAATATCTAAAACGGGAACTCCCATCTGACCGGATTTCCGTACCATCTCGTCTGCTTTTGCTCTATCTGTTGCAACATTATAATCGGTAAACGGAATTTTATGTTTTCTAAAATAATCTTTCGCCAGGGTGCAGTAACTACAACTTGGTGTTGAATAAACGCTTATTGCCATAACTATTCCTCCTTATATACAATTTACACTATATATAAAGAAAAAGTCAACACATATTATTTTCTTAATTCAAAAACTACATATGTTCTTTTCTACTTACCTGATTAATAAAGGCAGCTGACAGACGATGCAATATCGTCATCAATTGTTCTTCCGAACTTATTCCGAAATTATCCAGTACAGCAGTATCCAGCTGTTCATACACCAGCTCATCAGTTTCTATATTGGCAATTGAGTTAGCAAGGTAAACTGTATATACCACATCTTTATACTCTTTTGAACACTGCTGAGGCTCATGGTGATATCGTATGGATTCGACAAGAGCCTGGGGGAAATTCCATTTTTTTGCGACCCTGCCACCAATTTCAGCATGGTTTAAACCTGCTGCCAAATCTTCAAATATATTCCTCGGCAGTTCTTTATCAATACAAAAATTATTTATTTTGTCCAAAAGCCTGGGATGTATGTCTGAAAATATAATTTTACCCATATCATGAAGAATCCCACCTACATATGCATCATCAAGAAGATCCTTATTTTTTCTATTATAGTTTTTGGCTATATTATACGCATAGAAGGCAGTTTTATAGGAATGATCCCATAGCCATTTTTCTTTGCGATCAAGCAGCTTCTGAGTCCCATAAGAAAAAAGAAGATTTGTCAGTCCTCTCAAACCAATTAACTTAACTGCTTCAACTATATTATCCACTCTCTTGGGAAGCATATATTGTGCTGAGTTTACAACCTTGAGTAAATCAGCTATTAAGGAAGCATCCATACTGATTTGTCTGGCTATATCAGTAATTTCAGAGTCAGGATCATGAATCAGCTTCTGCAAATATACAATATTTTCAGGAAAATGCGGAAGTTCATCAATTTCCTGAACAATTTCCTCAGAAAGCTGGGCAATATTTTCTACATGGATATCAGAAAATGGTAATGTAATCTGAGCGATAGTTTCCCCGTTTTCAACATCAATATCAAAAGCGTCTTCACTAAGACCAAGCTTTTTAAGCATTAGAACAAGAATAACAATTCCCAACCCGGCACCTTCCGAATCATCGAGAACAGTTGTTAAAGCTTCTTCCATAGTTTCAAAGGCTCTCGATCTGGCAATTCTATCATAAACCCTCATCTGTTCTTTTTTGGATATTTCAGTATTGTTTTTTATACTTAAAATAAACTCATTACCTTTTGCATGAAAAACTGTTTTAATATAAAGCCCTTCTTCCTGTTGAAGTTTCAGATAGTGATCTATATTGGAAAGTGTATCATTCTTAAAAGTCTTCATACCTTCTTCATACTGTTCAGGATTATTTATATCAAGGTTTTTTTCCTTAAAATAAACTCTTTTGGTATTAGCTTTCTTTGCATTAACAGCCAATTCTTTCATACAGTAGGCAATTCTATCCTTGAGCCCTACCTGGCCAAACTCTTCAAGGAAAATACCTAATATACTTTCCATATACACTTCTGTTTCATGAGGAAGGGTATAGGTTTTAATAGATATTGGAATTGCATTTCGTGCCGCTTTCTTAATTTTTGCTATATTGACTGTATTAGACATTAATTACCCCTGAAAATTTACTTGTCTTAATTATTATATCAGTTCACATTATTGTCAAGCACAGGAAAAATAAAAAACAAATTCCTGGTGAGGGAGATTTTAAGCCTATGAAAACAAAATCCGGTTGGATTTTTCCATATCGAGCAATATGACCATCGTTTTCTCACTATGAATGATATACATCAAAAAGGGCAGAGACCGATATTCCGGCTTTAATCTGCTCTGTCACTTTTCTATTTATTATCACGATGCTGCAAGAATAATCTGCATGTATCTATTCTTCGGAGTAGTTTCTGATACTCTTTATGTTCAGAGAATCCCTTCATCTTAGATAGCCAGACTTCAAACCTGCCAACCTCTTTCTCGATAGTTTTTATATTGCATGAAAGGTCACCGCTATCATTAAGCCCCCGTTTATATGCATGTGTTTTCCAAGTTCATTCTGGGATGATCTGTGGATTAATCCCAGATACAGTACAAACTTTTTTGCAAGAAATGCAATTTCACTTTTCGAAATCCAAACGTTTCTCTGCTGTAGTTCAATTCGAATTTCCTGATAATTACGGCTCTGAAGAAACAAACTTTTCCCGATGAAAACAATAATATCATAGCCAAAATTACAGTTTCCAGGTATCAAAGATCTAAGCTCATTTGAGTGAAATACATGTCCACAGCCCTGACAGTAATACACTGTTTCATGACCCATAAAATTCCCTATTGCTAATGTTGCCGCTTTTTTACCCGGATGTGTCTTTAGTACTTTTAAGGTTTCATGACATCTCGGGCAAATGTTGTTTTCGGTCTAAAATGTATTACTGCAGAAGTTGGAAAGAGATTCGCCGAATTTATACCAATCATCATCTGACTAATTATCCGACGTAATATTTTTACAATCTCGTATTTTGTTTTCATAGGGTTATTATTATTTTTTTCCTATTTATCTTCATGCTCTTTCCTTTGGACTACTGCATGTAATTATTATAGTTTTAATAAACAATCAAATTGAGGATAAATCCAGGGCAATGGCGATGGCAATTTTTGGTGGAATAAGTTATGGTCTTGCCGGTTTTATCGGGAGTAGTCTAAGTGGGTTAATCCTTGATGGCTATGGATTTTCTGTGATGTATATTTTTTGTGCAGTAGTTATAATGGGTGCAATTGTACTTATTACTATTTTCCGAAAGGTTTTTATTTGACAATAAAGAACCAGAGTTATAGGCTGTGAAAATGAGTTTATTAATTAAAAATGCTACTATTTTAACTATGAATTCTGAGAATCCTGAATTTATTCAGGGTAATCTGGGAATAAAAGGGGACAAAATAGTTTTTATTGGGGATATCCCTACGGAGTTTAAAGCTGTTACCGAGATTGACGCCAAGGGTAAAGTAGTTCTTCCGGGTTTAATAAACTCACATTCACATATTGCTATGTCTTTAATGAGGCACTATGCAGATGACCTTCCCTTTTGGGAATGGTTGAATGATAAAATAATGCCCCTGGAAGACAAACTTGCTGGTGAAGATGTATATGCCGGCTCTATGCTTAGTATTGCAGAGATGATTCGTTCCGGGATTACCAGCTTTGCAGATATGTACTTTTTTATGGATGAGGTAGCAAGAGCTGTAAGTGATACAGGAATAAGAGCAAATTTATCAAGGGGTCTGGTTTTTAATGGCCCGGAAGATATGTATAAGCTGGATGAGGCTGTTGATCTTTTTCATAAATGGAATAATTCAGGGGACGGGCGAATTAAAATTGATATGAGCCCCCATGCACCATATACATGTGCTCCTGAATATATGAAAAAGGTTGCTTCAGTTGCAGGAGAACTGGAAGTTGGGGTTCATATCCATATATCAGAAAGCAGGCGTGAAGTTGAAGAAATTTATAGTATATATAAAAAATCACCAGTGGAATATGTACGGGATTGCGGAATATTTGAAAATAGAACCTATGCTGCGCACTGTGTAAAAGTAACGGATGATGATATAAAAATTCTTGCAGAAAATAATGTTTCAGTTATTAATAATCCAGGTAGTAATTTGAAATTCGGCAATGGTTTTGCCCCTGTAAACAAGATGCTTTCTGCAGGTATTAATGTTTCTCTGGGTACAGATGGTCCGGCAAGTAATAATAATCTTAACATGTTTGAAGAAATAAATTTAACTGCTCTTATAAACAAGGCAGCTGATCATAGCCCTCTTTCTGTACCTGCATATACGGCTCTTCAGATGGCAACAATTAATGGCGCAAAAGCTCTTGGAATTGATAAAATAACAGGATCAATTTCAGTGGGTAAAAAAGCTGATGTAATAATGATAGACATAAATAAACCTCATTTTTATCCAAAACTAAATATTGTTTCTTCTCTTGTTTACTCTGCCCAGGCATCGGATGTCTGCACTGTTATTTGTAATGGACGTTTGCTAATGAGAGATAGAGAACTGCTAACACTTGATGAAATTGAAGTTTGTAGGCAAGCTGATTTAATTGCGAAGAGGCTTATTCCGTAATAAGCAAATATACTTATGATGGGTTACATATTTTATTAAGATAGAACCAGAGCCTGTCCTTCCCACAACTATATCGATAAGGAAGAAGTTTATAGCTTTATTGGAGGTTATGGTTCATAGTGGGTGGGCATTATTGTGTTTGTGTTAAAAACAAAAGATATTTTTTATAAAAATTGAAACCGGTACTTGTAACAAGCTCCGGTTTTTTTATGTCTTCTTGACTTTTGTTTTTTTCTTATTTATGTTACTATTGAAGTAGTAACAAGAAATATATTTAACTTATATGGGTATATATATTTTTAATTTGCTTAAAAAGAAAAATAGGTATTAAATACAACAAAAGGAGTTAATGGATGCAGCTTGCAAATTCACTTTCGATTAGTTCTGAAATAGGAAAATTAAGATCTGTTCTTCTCCATCGTCCTGGAAAAGAACTGGAAAGGTTGACTCCTGCATATCTGGAAGAGATGCTTTTTGATGATATTCCATGGTTAAAGCAAATCCAAATTGAACATGATGAGTTTGCCGATGTACTTAGAAACAATAACTGTGAAGTTATGTATTATTCAGATTTGTTGTCAGATATACTTGTTGATAAAGATATTAAATCTGAAGTTATAAACGATGTCATTTCTTTTTCGCATATTCAAAATGAAAACCTGGTTAGTGAAATTGTGGATCATCTTAGCTCAAAAGATAATAAAGAACTATCGGAGATAATAATTTCCGGTCTTGCTATTTCAGACCTTCCAGGTAAAGCAGGAAGAAGCAGATTATCCGACTATATTAATGAAGCATTTCCTTTTTATATAAGTCCCCTTATTAACCTTTATTTTACCAGAGATCCTGGTGCTGTTATTGGTTCTGCCATGGCCATCAGTTCCATGAAGACTGAAGCCAGAAGAAGGGAGTCATTAGTTCTTTATCATATAAATAAGTTTCATCCCCGATTTACTGATAGCTCTAAATCAATATGGAATTCATATAACAATCCGAATAGTATTGAGGGTGGTGATATTCTTGTTTTAAGTCCTGAAACTGTTGCTATAGGTTGCAGCGTAAGAACCAGCACAAGTGCAATCGAAGAAGTTGCAGAAAGTCTTTTTATGGGAGACAGTACAGTAAAAGAAATACTTGTTATTCAAATACCTTTTACAAGGGCATATATGCATCTGGATACAGTTCTTACTATGGTGGATTATGATAAGTTTACAATTTTCCCCGGGATTGAGAACAGTGTTAAAGTTTTTAGATTAACATCCGGCAAGGAATCGGGTTTAAAGATTGAATTTGTTGATAGTTTACTATCAGCTTTAAAAATGTCTTTAAAGCTGCCATCTGTGAAACTTATTCCAAGTGGTGGCGGGGATATTATTACAGCTGCAAGAGAACAATGGAATGATTCTACAAATACCCTGGCTATAGCTCCAGGGGTTGTTATTACCTATGACAGGAATACAGTTTCCAATGCTACTTTACGAAAAAATGGGATTGAAGTTGTTGAGATTGGAGGTTCAGAGTTGGTAAGGGGCAGGGGTGGCCCCAGATGTATGAGTATGCCTCTGAAAAGAGATGAATTATAAAATCTGATATTTTTTTTAAAACTTATAAAAATAAACTGCTGTTTTTCTTATTGTGAAGAGGTTCAGCAAAGGAGACAAATTATGCCTATTAATCTAAAAGGGAGAAGTCTGTTAACGCTTAAGGACTTCAGTGTAAATGAGTTTAATTTTCTTCTAAATCTTTCTATGGATTTAAAGGAAAAAAAGAGAGCAGGAATAAGAGGAAATCTTCTGGAAAGGAAGAATATTGTTCTTATTTTTGAGAAAGCATCTACAAGAACCAGGTGTGCTTTTGAGACTGCTGTTTATGATGAAGGAGGAATGGTAACATTTCTTACTAACAGTCAGATGGGGAAAAAAGAATCTATTGAAGATACTGCAAAAGTCCTGGGACGATACTATGATGGTATTGAGTTTCGGGGGTTTAAGCATGAAACTGTTGAAGCCCTGGCAAAATATGCCGGTGTTCCAGTTTGGAATGGTTTAACAGATCTTTTTCATCCTACACAAATTCTTGCAGATTTTTTAACAATTAAAGAGCATGTTTCAAAACCTCTTAATAAAGTCAAATTTGTTTTTGTTGGGGATGCAAGAAGTAATATGGGTAATTCCCTTATGATAGGTGCTGCTAAAATGGGAATGCATTTTGTTGGTGTTGCTCCTAAAGAATTGTTTCCATCTGATAAGCTGATTACAGAGATGAAAGAAGTTGCAAAACTGACAGGTGCTGTTATTGAATTTACTGAAAGTATAGATAAAGGTGTAAAAGATGCTGATGTTATTTATACAGATGTCTGGGTTTCCATGGGTGAAGAGGACAAGTATGAAGAGAGAATCAAGTTACTTAAACCTTATCGTGTGAATAAAGAGCTTATGGATAAAACAGGAAATTTAGATGCAATTTTCATGCATTGCCTTCCGGCTTTTCATGATCTTAATACAAGTGTAGGTCAGGAGATGCATGAAAAATTTGGAATTACAGAAATGGAAGTTACAGATGAAGTTTTTAGAAGTCCCCAGTCCGTTGTTTTTGATGAGGCCGAAAACAGGCTGCATACTATAAAAGCTATTATGGTTGCTACTATCTAAGTTCAGGAGCTGTTTTTGCCTCTAGTTTCAAGTATACTTGAAACTAGAGGTAATTTAGATGAAGGTTTTAGGTATGTTTGAAATATTGGAACGTAATAATTTCTGGATTGATGAGGTTGTTGGGTTTGGATTTTATATATCAATATGGATCTTCATGATTTTAATTATATAAAAGATTCGCAAGCCTTAATTAATACAATAGAACTTTACAGATCCAATCTCAAACCGAAAGGGAAAATCTACCTTTTTCTGGATGAAATTCAGGAAATCAAGGGTTGGGAAAAAGTTATAAACTCACTGTCACAACAATACAAGGTTCAATATGAGATTTTTCTAACCGGTTCGAATGCAAATGTACTTTCTTCTGATCTCGCTACTTATCTAAGTGGTAGGTATGTGAGTTTTGAGGTATTTCCTTTTGGATATGGTGAATACTGTGGGATAAAAAAACTTGAAAAAAATAAAATCACTTTTTTAGATTATCTTAAAAATGGCGGAATACCGGAAATATATTCATTAAACAATATAGAATTGCAACAAAATTATATAGCAAGCCTTAAGGATTCAATTATTTTACGAGATATTATTCAGAAAAATAATGTTCGTGATGTTGTTTTGCCTGGAAAGCTTGTTGATTTTCTTATTGATTCAGTAGGGTCTCCTTTTTCGGTAAATTCTGTTGTTAAAACGTTAACAAACTCCGGGTATAGAACAAATAATGAAACAATTGGAACTTATCTTACTTTTTTAAAAGAAGCCTTTTTTATTCACGATTCTGTTCGCTATGACCTAAAAGGGAAAAAAATATTAAAAGGTGAAAAAAAATACTATTTAAACGATCTTTCATTTAAATACTACCTTTCCTCATCCTTTGATTTTAGTATTGGCAGGTATTTAGAGAATGTCATCTATATGGAACTTAAAAGGCAGCAATATAAAGTTTATACCGGTAAGATTAATGGTAAAGAGATCGATTTTATTGCAGAGGCAAATGGCGACAAAAAGTATATTCAGGTAACTTATCTGCTTTCTGATGAAACTGTTATAAATAGAGAATTCGGTAATCTGGAATTGATAAAAGATAATTATGAAAAACTGGTTATCTCTCTGGATGATATTAATATGGGCAACAGAGAGGGGGTAAAACATGTTAATGCATGGACATTTTGTAAATAATTAAAATAATGATTATTTTTAAAGGGTTTATACATATTTAAAGTACAACTTGGAATATGTATAATATTGTGTTGAGTTTTTGAACCAGATGTTCGTTCCAAGCCTCATCTTTTATCCCATTCAATCCTGGTCTTTTCTGGTGTGAAGTAAATGGGATAATATTAGAAAATCAATAAGAAGAAGCTAAGAAAAATATTAGTTAAAAATTCTTGACATTCATAATATAGTTACTATACATGGTTCATGAGTTATAAAATATATAGACGTATACATCCAATCGGGCAGGGTCAGTGTATTTCTGAATCCCATTCCGAAGATAAAAATCTGTTTGCCAAGGTCTATTTTGACTGTGGAGCATGGAGAAATGCCAATAAGAACGAGCTGGATCGTATAACTCAAGCAGAATTCTCGGGGGGGGGGTAGATAAATACCTATTTATCACTCATTTCCACTATGATCATATTAGTCATATCCCTGCTTTATTAAAATCTGGAAGACCTTTTAAACGTATATTTATTCCTCAATTATCTGACCGTCAACATGTACTGGCAATCTTAGGCGTTGTTGCTAACACACCACCCAGCAAAAAATTTGATCCCGATTTACTTTCTGTCGCTTCCGGATCTTTCTCTTCCTTTAGTAATGCACAGGTTACTAAAATTAGATCTGATGAAGCTGAGGAAGGAGCCTGTATCAATTGATAATATCGAAATATCTGACATTAATAATACAAGCAATGAAATAGATTCGGGAACTGTTCTTGGATTACCAGATCAAAAAAATAATATATCTTGGATTTATATTCCAATAAATAAAACATTTGAAGTAGAAGATGAAGTATGGA
>Ga0190306_1000268_pt1 | contig 19199 bp, 21 predicted proteins | sample 48700734_MG_FD_161657 | JGI IMG/M metagenome (GOLD analysis project Ga0190306, IMG submission 161657) | Hydrothermal vent sediment bacterial communities from Southern Trench, Guaymas Basin, Mexico - 4870-07-3-4_MG | ecosystem: Environmental > Aquatic > Marine > Hydrothermal vents > Sediment ... | reverse complement strand
AATTTCTGTAATATCCCCAAGGGTATGTACCAGTCTGTCCATATTTCCAAGATAGGCGAGATCTCCCATCTCTATGAGATTCGTTTCAAGCCTGTAGAGTTCAGCCAAAAGACCTTCAGAATTTACAGTTACGGAGGGTGCTCCCTCATCAAGTTCGGATACAAAACGCTGTAAAAAACTTCCTCTTTTCTTATATTCGTTTTCTGTCACATAAAAATCTGCAACAGATTCCACAGACTTTACCGAAGAAAGCTTGTCAAGTTTATCGCTCAGATCCTTTACTTCCTCCAGATCAGAAGAAATAATCATGAGACCATCCGGTGCCATACCGAATTCCTTAATCATAACATCATTTAAGTGAACCGATTCAAGACCCTTTGCTTCCATCTCCAAAAGGTTGTCCTGAATTTTCACATCCCCTGCTTTTAGAGAAAAAGAAATAATTATTAGAAACATTACTATCGCAATTACGAGAGGAGCCTTTACCAGAAGGTTTCCAATACCTGCAGCAGCATTAGATTTGATTTTAATCTTCGAAAAAATCCGATGATCTTTCTTTCCTTTTTTAATCAAGTGATGCTCTCTGTAGGCAAGTAGAGGAGGTATCATTAACAACATAGCTGCAAGTTCGCTTAAAATACCCAGACCGGCAACAAATCCAAGTTCAGTTATTAAATTATTTTTGGCAATTGTAAGAGCAAAGAATGCCGCTGCTGTTGTTAAAGCACCTGTAATAATTCCAGATCCGCTTTTAATTAGAGAGTGTTGAACTGCAGCTTTAAAAGCTGCACCTTCATCTTTCTCCTGAATATACCCCGAAAGGAGGTGAATGGCATAATCAATCCCCAGCCCAAGTAATGCAACAATATACATTGCAGTCATAATATTCAGTCTATGAATAATTAAACCGCTTAAGCCTAAAGTCCATAATATACCTGTTATCAGTGGTATTCCCGATATTAAAGGAACCGAAAACATTCTAAAAACAAGAACAAGGAGTCCGAGAATTAAAACAAGTGCCAAAATTGAGGATACAGCAAGGCCCTGGCTGGATGTTACCATTTCGTCTCTTCCAACCGCTGTAATTCCTGTTAACCCTGCTTTTATACCTGCCCGGGAGGCTATTTTTTTTGCTCCGGCTTCAATAGTATCAACCCCCGGCCGCAGAATTTGTATATCGTTCATAGTAAACGTGGGTTGAACAATCATAAGCCCCATTCGGTTATCATTACTCATTATGTACGGATCCCCGAACATATAGGAATCAAGAACCGCATCCAGCTTTGAATCAGATACTTCCTGCCCTTCGGCGGCTTGTTCAATCAGTTTAAGAAGTTCTCCCAGCCCTCTGAACTGATTGACAGCTTGGGTCTCCTCATCAGCTAGTTTATCACTGTTGCCCGAATATTCGGCTTCAAAATCATCATTAATATGTTTTAGCAGGGGTACAAGATTCAGATCACTGTATGATCTCTTCATTCTCTTAAGATCATCCATTTTAGTAAGCATCAGACCATGTTCCCTGAACAGGCTCATATCAACCTTTCCAATAACGCTGGCAATATACGGATTATAAGCATTATCTGCATATTCCAGAGTCAGTTTATCAATAGTCTGTTTAACAGTTCTTTCAGCTTCCAAAGGATCCTCTATGGATCTTCCATCTATTACAACCAAAATGCCTGAAGCATAGGAAAAGTTTTCGACTATATCTTTTAAATTTTTTACCTGATTTGATTTATCCGGTAGCAGGGAGTAAAAAGTCATTTCCATTCTCAATCGGGTAATTCCAAATCCCAGGAATACTGTTATGGCAAGAGCGATTAGAAGAGCTTTCCCAAAGTTGTCCACAGACCATTTAGCCCATTTGCTTAGAATTTTTTCTCTAAAATTATAATTTTGTTCCATATGATTTCCTTTGGCTGCATTGCAGCGCAGTTAGGACGCATAACCGGGCAATAGACGAAGTCTATGACCAGGTAAGTGAAGTGCACGGCCAGGCATATTGTTCTCGCGTAAATTAATTACACAGTACTTCTTGTCTTAAAAATATCTTTAAAATAAACAATCATCGTTATTATCCCAAAAATACCGGATACTGCATACAAATAATCAAATGTTGCTCCGCTTAGGGCAACGGACCCTCCTGTTGCAACAGCATTTATACTGATAAGAACAAATAAAGGTTTATTTACTTTTGGGATGCTCCCAATTAATAGGCCGATAAGGCTTATTGTTGTTGGGCATTCGGCACCAAAAAAAACCATTTGAGGGTAGGTAAATCCCAGTGCAATTTCCAGAACCGGATAGAGAAATATTCCTGCAAAAATAAAAAACCAGGAAGTAAACCTAAGAAATTTGTTTTCTGAAATTTTAACCTCGGTCCATTTGAAAAATATATCCAGTACAAGAAAAAATGAGACAGACCAAAGCCCTACAGCACCACCAACAGCGGCACCTGTTCCCATAAAATCCTTTCCGATAAAAATTGTCCATCCCGCAAAAACGTAGACCAGTGCATAGGCAGCCAATAGTAACCTTGAGTTCTTAACCGATGGATTCCTGTAAGCTCTGATTAAAAAGTATAAAACACCAGCAGCAAAAACTACAGGTAAAATAAATGACCAGATACCCATTTTCTCGTTCAGCCAGACAATTCCTTTTAAAATCTGTTCTGTCATCTCTTTGTCAAACATACAAGACCCCTTCGTATACCTACCTACTGTAGGTATGTTATTATATAAAAAATTTATACTCTAATTCTTTCAAGGGTGCTCCTTACAAAGTCTTTACCCACCTCCGAGAGATCAGTATCCTTTGTAAGTTCTGAAATCAGCATAGCCCCCTCTACCATTGCCATAAGTTCGAAAGAAACAAGTTTGCAGTTAATCTCCGGCTTAATTACACCTTTTGCCTTTAGATCTGTAAACATAATTTCCAGTCCCTGCTGCATCTGGCTGTAGATATCCGTTATCATGTTTCTTACTCTTGGGAATTTTTTTATCCCCATAAATATCATGGAAGTGTAGTCAAAGTAGCTGTTAAGAAAATCTATATTAAAAGATTCTGCGATCATCCGAAATATATTATCAAAAGAAAACATGGATTCAAGAACCTCTTCCAGACCCGCATCTTCATTCATGGTATCCATAGAGAATTTCTGTATTCTTTCAAATACAGTAATAATGCATTCCATGTAGAGTTCATCCTTACTGTTGAAATAATGATAGATGCCCCCCTTGGTAATACCAATATCCGCTGCAATGGAATTCAGAGAGACGGACTGATAATCATTCTTTGCAAGATACTGAAGAGCCTTTAGAATTATTTTATTTTTCGTTTCTTTCATAGTTATCCTTCAAACAAACATACCTACGGTAGGTTTGTTGCAGGTTATCACTGATTTTCATATCTGTCAAATTATTTTGAAGTAAAAAGAGACTTTTCCCTATACTATATTAATAAGAAATAATATTATTTAGGGAGAAGGTTATGGAAATGGCAATAAAAAAAGAAGAATTACAGATAATTGGAGAATATGTACAGGAACATCTCTCAGAATGGCTGCCTGAAAAAACCACTTATACCTCAAATATCTCATACCCTATTGAGCTTACAGAAAGAATGATAAGAGTTGAAGAAGAACTTAAAATCCAAAGAGAGCTTATGAAACAGGGATTCGAAGGAATGGATAAACGGTTTGTATTAATGCAGCATAATATAGACAAACGTTTTGAACAGGTAGACAAACGTTTTGAACAGGTAGACAAACGTTTTGAACAGGTAGACAAACGTTTTGAACAGGTAGACAAGCATTTTGAATCACTGGAACGTCACTTTGACAAACGTTTTACAATGATGTTCAGTTTTATTACAATCGGATTTGTGGTAATAGCAACCATGATGAGTGTCTTTCAATTTTTAGGCTAAACTGCCTGAAATAATCCAATAAGTACCGGAGCCGCTTTCAAAATTATAACTAATTACCCTAAAAAGGTATTCTGAGTGGCTCAAATGCAGGAAATTGTAATCTCTTTTTGTTCAAATAGTATACAGGCATTGTAAAAGTTTTTATTGACTGTATACCGTCAATAAAGTATATTGTCTGTAAAGAGGCAATATAAATGAGCGAGAAGTTACTTTCAAAACTTGAATTACAAAAACGAACTAAAATAAATCAGGAAAAACTAAATTATTTTATAAAACAAAAATAATAGATAATCTAATATTAATACGGGATATGCAGCAGATTGGTTATAAAGTTGGCAGTGTAGCTAATTTTTTAAATACAATCAAAATAGCTGACAAAAAAGCTTCTGCTGTTGAATCTGTTAAACAGGAAATTTATAATAAAATTTTAGTTGCAAATACTATCATAAGTAAACTGGATTCAATATGAAAAATCATAAAAATAACCAACATACTTCAGCCCTGTTTCTTGGAGACTCCATAGTAAAGGGCATTTCTATGGAAAATGGTCGCTACAAGGTCCTTGAAAGTTCATACTATAATAAATTTAAAGAAACAGTATTTTCCAAAACAATAAACAATGGAAAATTCGGACTCACTTCAGAAAAACTTCTTACAAATATTGAGAAAATAAAAAATTCTGAACCTGATATTGTATTTATCAGCATAGGTGCTAATGATTGTAATTACAATTGGAAAAACATTTCAGATAATCCGGATGGAGTACATCTCCCGACAATAAGTAAAATCCACTTTGAAGACAACTTATGCTCAATATATGATTTTTTTGTAAAAAACAATGTTCCTACAATATCTCTTAATTTCCCTCCCCTTCATGCAGAAAAATTTTTTAATTTTCTTGCATCTAAACTTTCAGGAGATCGTATTCTAAAATGGCTGGGAAATATAAGCAGAATTTATTATCACCACGAATCATACAACAATATTTTTGAGACTGTTACCCGAAGCTATGGTATAGATTTAATTGATATCAGAAGCAGGTTCCTCATGGATGATAACCTGGAGGATTTGATTGGAATAGATGGTATGCACCCCGGTGCAGCCGGACATGATCTGATATACAGGAGTATTACTGATTTTTTACTGGATAGAGCTATAAAACAGAACAATCATAGGGTTGCTTGATCACTATAAAAATGGATTTTTGATTTCAAGATTCTGAATTCTGTGCCCATGATGCATATCCTCTGTTAATAAGGTTGTACAACTTGATTTTAAGGCCGCTGATATTATTAAAGCATTATTTCATCTCTTGCAAATTTTCCTCCAGAGTCGACAGAAACAAGAGAATCCATTAAAATATTGTAATTAGCACCTACATTTTCACGGTTAACATACTTTGAAATCCAGTCACGAAATAACTTGTTAAGAGAGGTCTTCTCTTCTTCGGCTTTTTCTCTGGCCAGTTTTATTAGGGTTTCATCCACACTAAGTGTAATATTTCTAATCATAACCGAACCTCCATAATATATGCACCATAATATTACACACCATTATAGTGTAAATCAATATTTTATTGATTTTGACGAAGGTATTTTCCCTATTTTTTTTGATCCTCATCAAATTCCAAATAAGCAGTTTCAAGTTCACTTGCAATTTGTCCATGTAATCTTTCTGCAAAGCTGTCCAGCAAACCCTTTTTATCAAAATAATCTATATCTTCTGTATCCATAAAAAGCTTATAGGGTTGAACTTCCAGGGCTTTTACTATTTTTTCCAGAGTCCTGGCAGATGGGTACTTTCTTCCAATCTCAATTTCACCAATAAAACTTGTCGAAATTCCGCAGAGTTCAGCAAGTTTCATTTGAGAATAATTTAATCTGGATCGATATTTTTTTATATTAGTTAATAAAATTCGCTGAATATCAGTCATATTTATCCTCTAAAAGCATCTGTATCAATGCTAATAGAGGAAAATAATATTAACAATTAGCCTATGGAATACTAACTACAGCTTAAAGATAATAACTTTCTAGATGTTAACTATTTTTTTTATTATTTTACTGAGCCGCTTTCAAAACTATGACTGTTTACCCTCAAAAGGTATTCTGAGCGGCTCAAAATGCAGGAAATTTAAAATTACAATAATAATTGAGGTTCTTTAAATAACAGCAAAAAAATCAGGATTACCACAGGAATAATATTATGTCAGATCTTTTTTTAAAAATGACAGACTATGGTTATACAGTTGAACTTCATGAACCAGAAATTTCTCCCTGTACATGAGGGAAAAGCAATAGAGTCGTGGATAAAAGAGGAAGAAACAAGTGATATATAATAAAAAAAGTGAAAAGATGAACCTAAGGCAAGGGAAATGTGAAAGTAAAACAAATATCAGTATTTTGTAACTATCCAGGTCTTTGCTGGTTACAAGCTATTATTCAGAATAATCCCGAGGGAATTATGGGAGAATAAGCTTACTGGCATCTAACAGGACAATATCACCCTTTTCAACACCCAGATCATCAGCCAAAACATGACACTTTGCTTTTAGCAAAAAGAAAATAGGCTTATTAATACCTGAAAGCCCTTCGTAATTACCCTGCCCCTTGCTTATAATCATATCTGCACTTTCGAATCGATCCAGAAATACCCGGCTGCACCGTTCCGGTATTACAGCCGGAGCCGAGCTTCCGGAAGACATCAACTCTGCCACTGTATCCAGACCGGAATTAATCGCATCTTCCATAGTTACATCATTTATTACAGGAACATCTCTGACAACATATGTGACAGGTTTTCCCATTTCCTCTATAAGAAGTTTATCAAAAACAGATTCACCTGCATTATCCCCCAGATAAAGAATGGATTCGGATTTTTCAAGACTCCTGGTAAATTCCTCAAAATGAAGGAGACCAAAGTCCTGTTTAATTATTGCATGAACATCTTTTGCAATATTAAATTCATGCCCCACTCCAAAATCAATAACATTACCTGCTATAGCTATCCTTACAGCAGTCAGTAGCCTGTTATCAGATTCATTTATAATTTTCTTTAATTCCGAATAAAGCTTAAGAGCTTCAGCGATGTTTTCTTTTTTAATTTGATTATAAGGATCATTAACTCCGGTAATTTCATGAATTTTCCGGTAAATCAAATCTCCTGTAACAGGGGGGCTGCTTTCCAGAGGTAGGTCTTTTATCATACAGCCAAGCTCATCCAGTAGTATCTTAATCCCTGACTCATCCATCCCGGAGATCCTGCCGGCTCTAAGAGCCTGATCCATAAAGCAGGGAATACAATCAAGATAGGTTTTCATCTATAACCCCATCCTGTCTCATGTTATCCGGATGATAAATACCAGCCTCCTCTTTCTGATAGCGAATGCAGCTGCTCCAATCGCCCTTGCAGTAGGAAGTAATATACTTCTCTTCCAACAAACCGCGTTCAAAAAAAAATTTCATCGGACAAACCCGGAACCACTTGCATTCATTATTCATCAGAATCCCCTACAATTTTATAAATGTTCGTTCTTCACCAGCATTCCACTCATCCAGGAGGGAGGGGAATCTTTTCTGAAGTATTTTTAAACTTTCTTCAATACTTGTTTTTCCGACTAAAATACAGAGAAATTTTTTCTTTATTCTCTTCAAATTAGGACCGAATACCCTGGAGACTGCCATGTTAACTCCTTCTTTCTTTAACATACCGGTAACTCCCTGAGCTTTAACAGGATCTCCATGTCCCTCTTTATCATCATCGTCTTCTGTGGAGTTATTTATTCTTTTAATGAATTTTACTTCATCTTCCGATATCTCGTAGATATCATAAAACTCCGCATCTCCAAAATGCCTGTCAATAAAAGACTCCCCATTATCTGTAGCAAATGCTGTAATTAGTTTTTCCATTCCGGAAACTCTCCCTCAGGCTTTTTTCAACGAGCCGGCTTTGTAAGCTTCATATGCTTCTTTTACAGTCATATCTCCGGCCCCAACATAAACTTCTATACCTGTTGCTTTTAGTGCTGTAGCTGCATTCCCCCCGGGGCCATTTCCTGTTATAAGAACATCAGCCTCATACTCAGCTAATTTCTGTGCTGTCTTTGGACCTGCGCCATGGGCTTCACCCTCAATTGCCCTATTATCAAATGACTCAACACTTTTTGTGTCTTCATTATAGATAACAAAATATTCCGTCCTTCCAAACCGTGGATCCATTGCAACATTCATATCTGTGCCTTTTGCTGTAAATACTATTTTCATTTCGTATTCTCCTTTGCTCGCCTATAATTTTTCAATTTCCTTGATCGTTTTCCAGCTTTCGCTAATTATATTTCCTAATTCTTTGTCATATTCCACAATTGTTTTTCCATTTGTCATGGCTTCTGTGAATTTAACATTATAGAAGATCTCCAGAAGTAATACAATATCCTCTTCTTTCTAAAAGATTTTATATCATCTGATACTTCCTTATTCAAATCAGCCTTGTTAATAATACACCCTGCTTTTATTCCAAACTTCTTTACAAGCTCATCCCCCCCCTAAGATCATGCAATTCTGAAACTGTTGGTTCTGTTACCAAAACGACAAAACCTGCTCCTGAAAGTGAAGATACAAAACACTTGCCAACATTGGGTTATGAATTTGTAATTGCATCTGAGGAGATATTAATATGGTATTTATTTTTTTGTATGATATCATTAACCTACCAGTTTTTGGGATTATTTTTAATATATTCCTATATGTGTTCATTTTCATTTTTGTTACAACAATTTTAAATCCACGAACAATGGACACAATACAACATCTATTGTATACAAATTGCGTTTTACCTTGACAATTATTTTGCATAACAATATTTTTAAATAGTGGAACAACACATTCTATAAAAGTAATTTGTAGAAAAGTGATATATTTTCAGTGCTTAAATTTGTAATGGATAGAGGAAATAATATAATTCTATGAAAATACTTGTTATTGAAGATGAGACAGATATTTCCTCTTTTATCAAAAAAGGGCTTCATGAAGCAGGTTACATTGTAGATACAGCATTTGATGGTGATGATGGCTATATGAAACTGCTAACTGAGCAGTATGATGCAGCTGTTGTAGACATAATGCTGCCCGGAATGGACGGACTTACTATTATTGAAAAGATCAGAGCCAAAAAAATCAATACCCCTATTATTATTCTCAGTGCAAAAAGGGAAGTTGATGACAGAGTAATTGGATTCCGTAAAGGAGGAGATGATTACCTTACAAAACCATTTTCCTTTTCCGAACTTCTTGTACGTGTTCAGTCTCTAATCCGCAGATCCCAAAAAGCAGGTGATGAAACTACACTTACATGTTACGATCTTTCAATGGATCTAATATCCCACACTGTTAAAAGACAGGGTTCCATTATAGAACTGCAGCCTAAAGAATTTACTTTACTTGAATACCTGCTTCGAAATTCGGGCAGAGTAATATCAAAAACACTGATAATGGAACATATTTGGGATTATAATTTTGACCCGCAGACAAACATTGTTGATGTTGTAATATCCAGACTGAGAAGCAAAATTGATAAAGACTTTGATAAAAAATTACTCCATACAGTCAGAGGTGTGGGATATGTTCTTAAAGAAATTTAGTAAAAGCTTTAAAAAAATACACTTCCGACTTGCATTCATTTTTTCTTTAATTTTTATACTTTCATCAACTGTACTTTTTACATTTTCTTTCCTTTTTCTTTATAAATCAATGAACAATACTGAAGAAGACGAGACAAAAAGGAGATTGCTGAACTATTGGGCACTTTTTCAATCAGAGGGTATTGATCTTGTAATCGAGGAGATAGATAAAGAATCTTTTATTTACGGTGACAGACCATTCTTTGCCCGAATTGCCGATAAAGAGAATAAGACCCTCTTCCTCCGTTACCCTGAATCATGGGCTGCATACGGTATTGAATCACTGGAAGATGTCCCAATTAATAAATTTGAAAACTCTCTAACTCTAAAAACAGATAAACTGGAAAATTTCCTAAAAGCCTATACAGTTTATCTGTCAGATAATTATATACTCCAAATAGGCATAAGTACATCAAGATCCAGTCAGCTTCTAAAATTATACCGACGTAATTTTATATTCCTCCTTTTGGGGCTTGTCTTATTGGGATTTGGAGCCGGTTTGATAATTTCCGGTCGTTTCCTTTTACCAATTCGCAATCTAAATTTAACCTTAAAAGATATTCTTGCAACGGGTGATTTTTCTAAAAGAATACCCTCAGAAGGAACAAGAGATGATCTGGAAGAAGCTGTTTCCTTATTTAATATACTGCTTAAAAGAATTGAAACTCTGATTTTTCAAATGAAAGGGAATTTGGATATTGTTGCACACGACCTTCGTACACCAATGACTATTTTTAGGGGATATGCAGAAAAAGCACTTAATGAACCAGAAAATACTACAGCAACTTCAGAAGCTCTATACAGCTCTTTAGAACAATCGGAAAAAATAATATCCATGCTTAATACAATCATGGATATCTCTGAAGCCGAATCAGGTACTCTAAAACTTAAAAAAGAAAATGTTGATCTTACACAACTTATAAAATCCCTGGTGGAGATGTATGAATATGTTGGTGAGAGTAAAAATATATCTATTAGTTTTAATTCAGATCAATGTAATATAAACGCTGATCCAGTCAGAATCAGACAGGCTATTGCTAATATTATCGATAATGCGGTAAAATACTCACCTTTTGACAGTAATATTGACATAAAAATTGAAGCCAGTGCCAATAGTATTGCACTCAAAATAAAGGATAATGGGAGAGGTATTCCCAGGGAGGATCTCCCCTTTGTATGGGATAGATTATTCAGAAGCCATACAGTACAAAACATACCGGGAACGGGATTGGGATTAAGTCTGGTAAAGGCTGTCATTCTTGCCCATAAAGGTTCGGTAAATGTAAAATCTGACAGCAAAACAGGCAGTGAATTTATTATAAGTCTTCCAAAATAACTACTAACCAACATTACAAAAATGTAATTTATCCGTAAGGTTCATGTAATTTCATTAGTGTAATATCTAATCAACCTAAGATTGGAGGAGAAGCTATGAAACCAAAAAAAATATTAAGTATTTTTTTAATCATGTTTATCGCTACAGCTGGAATTGTATCTGCAGAAAGCAATTACTATACATACAGCAGATCACAAAATGCCAATGGACTGGAAGCAATGCAGAAAGCCAACAGACAGATTGCCAAAGAAATTTTGCCTGTTGTGGTATCAATTGATGTGGTTAGTATTGTAGAACGTCAGACCAGATCAAATATGTTTTCATCACCCTTTGAATTCTTTTTCGGAAGACCTGATCCCAATAAAGACAATGAACAAAAAGCACCGGAAACACAGGAATTCAGATCTGCAGCAATGGGATCCGGTGTTATCGTAAAAAAGGACGGTAACACTGTATATGTTCTTACTAATAATCATGTCGTTGGTAAAGCAGACGAAATTACAGTTCATATGGATGATGGAAGAGAATTTAATGCAGAAATTGTCGGAACAGACCAAAGAAGAGATGTAGCTCTGGTTAAATTTGAAACAAAAGAAAATATTCCAGTTGCCAGGCTTGGTAACTCAGATGAAGTTCAGGTTGGGGATATATCCTTTGCTATTGGTAATCCTCTGGGATTTAGTTCCACCTTCACATCCGGAGTTGTAAGTGCTGTTGGAAGAAATGCAGATGCAAGACTGGGAACAAGTTTTACAGATTTCATCCAAACAGATGCTGCTATAAACCCTGGTAACTCAGGAGGAGCACTTGTTAATATATACGGTGAAGTAATTGGAATAAACACATGGATTGCAAGCCAGACAGGTGGTAATATTGGTCTGGGTTTTGCAATACCAATCAATAAAGCTAAAGAAGTGATTGATGATCTTATAAATAATGGTAAAGTAGAATATGGATGGCTTGGTATATCCATGGGCGATCCTTCAGATAATCTAATTAAAGATATGAAACTGGCAAACAGATCCGGAGCTTTTGTATTTAATGTATATAAGGATTCTCCTGCCTGGAAAGGTGGAATAAGACCTGGAGATTTTATTACATCAATAGACAATAAGAAGATAAAAGATGGAAATAATTTGCTTCAGCTGGTTGGTAATCTAAAACCGGGTAATCAGTATACATTCAAACTGGTTAGAGAATCAAAACCTGTAACGATAAAAGTAAAAATAACTGAAAGAGATGATGAAGATACTATTATCTCAAATGCAGCTAGGCTATGGCCGGGACTTACTGTAGTAGGAATTACAGATGAGATCCAGAAACGACTGAATCTACCTAAAAATATAGGGAAAGTAATGATTGGTTCCGTTGCAAAAAACTCCCCTGCATTCGCAGCAGGTCTACGTAATGGTGATATTATTAAAGAAATAAACAAAAAGAAGATTAACCGTGTAATTGATTTTTATAAGATTGTAAATAAAAATGGAAGTGATGAACTTATTTTTAAAGTCAATAAACAGGGAACCGATGTTATACTGGGCATTGTACCCTAAAACAATGCTGTTTTATAACATATTTACTACATTCTGTTAGTATTTAAACAAAACACAATTGTAGGGACGCAGCATGATGCTGCGTCTCTACAAAGATTTTATCGGAATTATTATTGTAAATACTGTCTCTTTTTTTAATTCAGATTCTACTGTAATTTTCCAGCCATGAGATTTAATAACTGCTGCAACATTTGCAAGCCCCAGACCAAATCCATCATCATTTCTACTTTTTGAACCCCTGTAAAATGGTTCAAAGATATTAGACAGCTCATCTTTTGGGATTCCCTCACTCCGGTTTACAAGGCTGAGAATAGCCATACCTGATTTTTTGTAAACCTTAAGGGTAATAACCGATTCAGGATAAGAGTAATGAAAAGCGTTGTGCATTAGATTTTCGAGGCTTCTTGTTACAAGTTCTATATCCACTTCCACATTAATTTCTTCAGATATTCCAATTTCAGATTCAAATTTGAAACCATAGAGACCAGCTTCAACCTGAAAGGAATTTGAAAGTTCCAAAAGGTAGGTCTTTAAAGGGATATCCTCCAGGCTGGCCTGCCAATCACCGGTTTCAAGTTTTACAAAGTGAATTAAGTGAGAAATTCTATCCTGCAATAAATTGGATTTGGATCTGATTATCTCAATATATTTATCAAGAGTCTCCTTGTCTTCAGCATAACCTTCAAGCACAGCATCTGCATAACCGCTGATCGATGCCAATGGTGTTTTTAAGTCATGGGAAACTCCCATAAAAAATCTGGATCGTCTATCATATTCCTCTTTCACTTTACGGCGCATAAAGTCAAAAGACCTTGTCAGAGATGCAATTGAATCATTTCCTTTAGCTATAAGTTCAAAATCAAAGTCCCCTTCTGCCACTCTCCGGGTTGCTTCTTCAATCCGTTTAAGTGAAAGATTTATTGAACGAATAATAAAGAGAGAGAGAATAGTTACAACCGAAATAAAAATAAATGGAAAAATATGCGGTAATGGCTTATTCCTGAATATTGCATATTTGTCTACCAGCGGCCGGTTGAATATCAATAAAGAAGAGCTTCCATCAGTAAAGTCCACATTAACAACTTCAATTGTAATTTTAGGTTCTTCCATACTTTTATTTGTCTTAATAAGATTAGCAAGTATAGTTTCCTGATTATTTTCAGCAGAATCCAGAAGTGAAGCATGCATCTCAACAGGCAGGCTGTCAATAAAAGCTAAAAAATCGTCCCTGCTGACCTCAGTATTAATGTATTCATACAGGTGTGAATATTGTTCCAATTGATTATGGGTCTCTCTCATATTGTCAATACTGCCGAATGATAACCAAACAACCAGCATAATTAATATATTGGGAATTACAATGGTTCCTATAATTAAAAGAAAGAAACGAACCCTAAGACTCAATTTTTAACTTCCTCTTATTGAAAAGATAACCTCTTCCATGAAGGGTTAGAATAAATTCAGGGGAGGAAGGGTTGTTTTCAATTTTCCGCCTGATTCTTTGAATATACACAGCAACTGAGCTAACATCTCCAAAAGTCTGGTTCCAAACAGCCTTATAAATATCATCTGGTGAAAAAACTACTCCCGCATTCTGCAGCAGAAAACTCAAAACCTCAAATTCTTTTGTAGACAAAACAACCCTTATGCCATTTTTTTCAATGTAGTATCCTTCAGGAACAAGACTGTAAGATCCAAATAGTATCTTCTTAACAGAACCATGAAATTGATCAGATTTAGCTCTTTTTAGTATTGCTCTAATTCTGGCAACCAGAACCTTAGGAACAAATGGTTTGTTTACAAATTCATCAGCACCCAGCCCCAACCCCAGAACAATATCCTCATCTCCTTCCCTGGCTGATAGAACCAGCACGGGTATGTCAGATGACTGTCTTAACTTTTGAAGAAACTCGAATCCATCCATCCCGGGGAGATTTATATCCAAAGTAATAAGGTCGTATACACACCTGGACATGGATTCAAAACCTGCTTCTGCAGATAATGCAATATCAGAGTCTATTCCATCTTTGGAAAGGTAAAGCTGAACCAGTTCTCCCAGTTCAACCTCATCCTCTATAATTAATACCCGCCCGTTCATATTAGAAACTGGTTCCCCCAATTGAAACTCCAAGGCTTATTGATGATATACTACCTGACATGGAATATTCCTCACCAGGATCTCCAAACATCCTGGAGACACTCAATGAAATATCAATATTATCCAAACCGTTCCAGGATATTGAAGGTTTAATCATACCAGAAAAACTGGAAAAGTTCTCTATATAAAATATTGACAAAGAAAGGTCACTCCCCCACATTTCCCGCCAACCAGCGCTCACTGCACCATAGTGCCGACCAGTTTCAACAAGATCGGATGTTGAAATAGATTCAGACGTCAGTAAACTCATAATTTCCGGTGATGTCATATTGACTAAATCCGGGTTCGAATAGCCTTCCCCGTTGTAGTAGTACTGTCCCGAAAAACTTAAATTGTAGTTGGAAAGATCATCACTCCAGGAATAACTTGCTCCAACTGTAGCTTTATAAAAAAGAGTATCATTATAGGTAACCGTGGAAAAACCATTATCAGCAACAAATGTTTTATCAGAACCATAGGAAGCATATCCCTCACCATAAACAGACACATCTCCCAATACAGTCGTAATTGCCGTCATGGCAGACGGAGCATGATCATACTGATAGTAAGCCCCAAGGGATACCTCGGTATTCCCAACAACAAATTCCGCCAGAGGCGCGATTGCAATATCGGAGTAACAGCTAATCTCTGCAGGGAATACAGTGTAGAAATAATAATTATTCAGTTTGGAAGGATAGTTCACCTTTAATGCAATGGGACCATCAAGGTCAGCATCAGGATTTTCGGGATCAATCCTGCTTAGGGAAAGAAGATCTGCAGGACTAAAGAAATATCCAACACCCCAGTTAACTGTCTGTTTCCCTGCCCGAAAAAATACCTGCTTATTCCAGTTAAAATCTGCAAATAGCTCAGTAATAGTAACAATATCCTCAAACTTCCTTTCGGTAGTTGTATAAAAGGGGGAGGTTATTTCGGTCTTGACAAAAACCCTTGTATCCTCGTCGGGTCTTGCATCCAGAAATACAGTAGCTCCCAGATCCAAAGATAAATTATCAGTTATTGAACTTCCTGCTAAATCTTCCAAATCAAAACCAGTCCAGGTAGAACTTGTATCAAAAAAGAAATTTCCTCCAAAATCAACACCTGAATCTGAAGTTAAAAGAACAGAACCAAGGTCATTCATCTGATTATCTGTAACCTCCTGCACAAGATTATCACTTTCAACAGGACTTATCTCCTCAGAATCTTCAGATCCAAAAACAGCATCCTCATCCAGTATCGTTTCAATTGATTCATCTGAACCAAAAAGGGAATTTTCATCTGTATTTATCAAAGAAGGATCCTCTGAACCGAAAAGATCTTCATCAGGAGATGCTATTCCCTGGGAAAATACGGATCCAATAATCAGCAGAAGGATAATAAACCCTATATTTAATTTTTTAAAGTTCATTTTATATTCTCCCCCCTTAATGGTTCACACGCTCAACATAGGACTTTGTAAAAATTGAGTCCGGTAAATCTTTTGACGATATATCAGTTATGCTTATCTGAGTTTTTTTACCATCTATAAGTTCATCCACAAAAATCATTTTTGTAGCAAGATATTTATCCGCAACTTTTGCATACGAAGGAAATAAACTTGTTCTCATAAGCCTGCCTGTTGCACTGTAATCTTCTGATTTAAGAATAAGGTTAGAACTTCTGGTTACCCATATTTTTACAGCCGGATAGGTTACTTCAGAATTTTTCTCTTCCAGATCCATTATGTATACATTGTATTTTCCCAGTTTCCCTTCTTTAACAGTATTTACCTTATAATCGTCACCCAGAGAAGAAGCTCCAAAATCTGAATTTTTTGCATCTGTACCTCCAAAACTTTCCTTCATGGAAGTATGATTAAACTTTCTGCTTTGAGGGTCATAGAACCATAAATTCTCTCCAATATTAAGATATCCCTGTCCCTTCTCTACAGCAGGCTCAATAAACAGCATTAGAAACATTTCTTCGTCATCCCGCCTAAACTGCTGAACTTTCTTTTTTTCTATACCTGTCTCAGGATCTTCAGATATCATAGTCATAACTGCAGAGAAATCTGTTCCTGTAAAATTTCGGGATGTATCAATTGTTCCAAGAATTTTATCCGCTTCATCAAGGCTTATAGCACTTACGGAAGATAAACCAACAATCAATAATATCATCAAAATTATTATATATTTTTTCATTTTTTCTCCTATTGGTATGATATTTTGGGCACAATAAATTGCTGCCCCTACATATCAACCCATTGATGTTGTAATTCAACATCTTTTTTTTTATTGCCTAATATTGCGCCCTTAGGGCATCAACAACATTTAATTTTGCTGCTTTTTTTGCAGGCAGATAAACTGCAAGCAATGTCATAATACTCAAAAGAAGAACAACAGCTATGGCAGATACCGGATTTGTTATAAACTGAAGTCTCCCATTATTAAGAAAAAGACCCAGTGGTGAATCTGATGTAAATTTAATTAATCCGGTAATCCCTGTTACAAGCAGAGATAACATTATTCCACCAAGAGCACCAAACAGAGAAAGGAAAAGAGCTTCCATAAGAAAAATACTTCTAATACTACCTCTATGCATACCTACAGCACGCATTGTACCAATTTCCCTGGTACGTTCGATCAGCACCATTCTGAATGTATTTATAAGACCAACCATAGTGATAATCATAAGGATAATAAACAACACTAAAGAAACTATGTTTAAAATATTAACCAACTGCAGGACAGGTTCCATAAGATCATTAAGAGTTGTAACAGCAAACTTTGTACCATCCCATGGTTCTGCAGATGATCCAGAGAACATACCTCCAAACATCATTGAATGCCCCCGTTTCCTTTCTCCATCTGCAGAATCATCTGCAACGGCTATAAGAGAGGTCTTTGCCAGTTCATTGGTTAATCTTGCAGCAACATCATCCATACGGGAAATATCTTTCAGATTGATATTTAAATACTGATATTCATCAGGACCAAGGCCGATCAGTTCATTAAGATATGCCATCCCTGTATAACCGGCACTAATAAATGAGAAGCCGGACTGTTCCTGTACAATAGCCGCAACAGTAAACTCCCCAACATTTTTCTGTCCCGTTACAGTATCCATGCGAACCAAAACAGATTCTCCAGGTAAAACATCTAATTTTTCAGCAATTTTTTCAGGTATTAGCAAAGCCCCTTTGGAATCTACATTGTCCAGGCTTCCATCTGTAATTATTAATGTATCTTTAAGCTGTAATTCCTCATCCCATTTCACACCGGACAGCTGCATATTTGCACTCTTCGATCCAAAGATAATTTCAGCCTGATTAACCTGGGATCGAACATGATACTCAGCAACCATATCATCTATGGTTTTTACAGCCTCCTCCAAATTTCCGGTGTCACCAATTCGCTGAACGACACGGCCACTATCCAGGGTTTCTGTCCCCAAAATGTAAATATGGCCACCCATTATAGATGTAAAATTAGCTTTAAGTGTTTCTGTTATTCCGGTAGTAAAACTACCAACTGTAATTATAATAAACATCCCAAAGGCAATTGCACCGCCAAGGAGGAAACTTCTTTTCTTCTGACGGGTTACATTTCTTAACGATATTTTTAATATATTCATTATCATTCCCCCTTTACCGCTTTCGAGCACTTTCTTCATTTCCACATGAATAGATCATATTTATAGCGTTTATGAAGAAAGTCTCTGTCGCTAAATGATAAAAAGAATCTATTCCTATCATATTGTTATATTTTGTCATTTTTATCATTCCCCCATAGCTTTAACCGGGCTTATTTTTAGAGCTATTGCAACAGGATACAGACTCGCTGCAATACCTACAAAAGCAACCGTAATTAAAGAAATTAAAACCGCTTTAACAGAGATAACAGGATAAAGAACAGGACCTCCAAGTATTACCTGAAAAAAAGTATTCGGGGCTTCGTATCCAATAGCTCCAATTACAGCGGTGATTATCATTCCAAGAATTGCTCCGATTGCACCAAAGAGAACAGAGATCATTAAGGTTTCTAAAGTGATCATACTCCGTACAAAGTTTTTTTCGGCTCCAATTGCCCTCATAGTGCCAATTTCCCCTATTCTCTCATTTACTGAGATAACAAGGGTATTCATAATAATTATCACTGCCACAATAGCTACTATAAGAACAAGAAAATTAAAGACAAGTGCAAGTGTATTGGATAACTTTGCTATAGCACCGGCTCCTGCCAACCATCCATGTGCCTGAGCATCAATATCATTCTCCTGGAACCAGACATTTAAGTTCTTTATAAACTTCTTTTCATTTACGTTGTCCTTAAGTTTTACAACCATGTAATGCCAGGCATTCGGGTCCGTCTGGCTATACTTCTCTCTGCCGGAGGTATCTCCCAGAATATCCAGATAATTTACTTCTGAATTACCAGTTTCTGAAACAGAGTTACCATCAGGAATATCACCACCAAACAAGTCTTCATCCGATCCTCCATCACTTGAACCAAAAAGTGAATCTTCATTTAACTGGCCCAACAAAGCTTTTTCATCTGTACTTAGGTTAGCTGCTACTTCAGTGTATGA
>Ga0190306_1000267_pt1 | contig 19217 bp, 19 predicted proteins | sample 48700734_MG_FD_161657 | JGI IMG/M metagenome (GOLD analysis project Ga0190306, IMG submission 161657) | Hydrothermal vent sediment bacterial communities from Southern Trench, Guaymas Basin, Mexico - 4870-07-3-4_MG | ecosystem: Environmental > Aquatic > Marine > Hydrothermal vents > Sediment ... | reverse complement strand
TCAAAATTCACATATACCCTTTTTTCAAAGTTTTGGTTAGATTATAATTGTGGATGGCGAAAGTTAGGTTTTAGGATTGATTTTTTTTTAGAAAATCTTTATTTTGTAAATATGATTTTTAAGTCGGCTAAAGAAAAAGTAAAATATCTTTTTGAAACTATCACTTCTGAAGATCAGATATTAATTTTGATAGTCCCTGATCCTGATTCTATTTCTAGCGCTTGGGCCTTAAAAAGAATTTTATGGAGAAGAGTAAAAACCATAACCATTGCTTCCATTCGTGAGATTGAACGTATTGACAATTTGACCATGGTTCACTTGTTAAAAATCCCTATTGAGCTTATAGCAAAAGTGGATATTTCTCTGTATAACAAATTTGCTCTGGTTGATTCTCAGCCCCAACACTTTCCAACACTAGAGAAAATTTCCTTTGATATTATCATCGACCACCACCCTATAAAAAAAGAAATTCCTGGAAGATTTGTGGATATAGAACCAGAATATGGAGCGACGGCTACATTATTAACTGAATATATACGAGCAGCTAGAATTAAACCTTCTTCTCGTTTGGCCACTGCCCTTTTTTATGGCATTAAAGCCGACACTCACAATTTCACCCTTAGAGGGACAGAAAAGGACATTCAATCCTTCAGGTATTTATTCAAATATATCAACCAAACAATTGTTCGTAAGATAGAGACTTCAGAGTTTCGCTTGGAGCTTATTCCCTACTTTAAAAAGGCATTTGAGGTGATGGAGGTAGATTTGGCTCACCATAGGATATTTGTTTATTTAGGAAAAATAAAAAAACCTGATGTTTGCGTTATTTTAGCTGATTTTCTCTTAAGAATATATGAAAATTCACATAGTATTGTTTCTGGTCTATGTGAGAATAACTTAATTATAGTTTTCCGAAATAGTGACTATCGTAAACATGCAGGAAGATTAGCTGAAAAAGCCTTTGGTGAAATAGGGCGGGCAGGAGGACATAAAGAGATGGCACGAGTAGAAATACCCTTGGTCAATTTAAAAAATACCATAGGTTCAGTAACCAACAAAGTTTTAAAAACATATGTTTTACATCAAATAAAAAGGGCATGGTGATGAAATGGCATTATCTAGAGAACAAATAAGTTATCAAGAAAGAACAGGACGCATCATCTATCACTTCCTACAGGAAGAACTAGATAGGGTTTTAATTCAAAAGGCATTATTAGATTCTCTTTGGAAATTTTTAAATGCAAAAGAAGAATATCCTTTTATAGATAAAAGAGAATTAAAGCCCAGGGCTCGAATTTATGAAAAGGAATATCCTTTGTATAATGCCTTTTTAATTATATTTTGTGAAGGAACTCTGCCAAGTTATTGCAAACGCTATATCCGGTTTTTTGAAACCAACAAATTAGTTAAAGAAAATCTTCAATATCTTGTGGATTTTAAACTTTATAAAGACTTTACTAAAAACCTATCTTATTTTGACCAGACAGGATTTTTCAAATTATTAGAGCAGCTTTTACCTATAGATTTTGCCTTATTAATTCAACGAGATAGTTCAACTAAGTCTTTTCGCTATCTTCTTTCTCACTTTAGAGTAAAAATAGATTGGCCCATTGATGCTGCTGCAGAGGATTTGGCTAAATATTTAAGGTATATTTCAAAGGAATTATACGAAAAAGGGGAAAAGTATGCTTTATTATTACAGCAGAAATTTTTTGAATACTATGGATTTCATTATACAGCCGGAGGCAGGCGAACTGCAGCCATCACTGCTGCTCAGTATTTAAAACACTTGGATTTCATTTCCACTATTTATGTCAGCAGCTCTAGTTGTCGCTCTCTCACTAAAATTACAACAGATGGGAATTTGAGCAAATTTGTATTGTTAAAGTTACCTAATGAAGAAATTAAAAAAATAGCTAGTGAAAATAAAATGAAAAAAAATACCTTTGAAAACCACTACCTTTTTTATCGTAATAAAGAATATGGTGTAGGACTCTTTGAGGTAACTTATTCTCACCCCGAAGTTTCTCTCCCTCCTGCCGATGGGAAATTAAGGGAATTGAATCCTGACCACTATTGGATAGTAGTAAATAAACAATTACTTTTACCCCTTTTTAAATATCCTCACATTAGACCTATTGAATATAGAACTATCTATGTGTGAGAAAAAAATTGCGCCCAAAATTTATTTGGGCGCAAAAAACAAATGATTATCCAACTCCTGTTTATTCTACTTTAATCTTAATGCCCTTTGGCTTAGCCTTTTCAGATTTGGGTAATACTATTTTTAGGACACCCTTTTTATAAGAAGCCTCAATTTTATCCTCTTCTACTTCCACAGGGAGCCTAATACTCCGCATAAAACTGCCATATCTACGTTCTATTGTATGATAGTTCTCTTCTTTCTCTTCTTTTTCTTCTTTCTTTTCTCCCTTAATAGTTAACACATTTCCAGTTAAGGATACATCCACATCTTTAGGGTCAACACCAGGCAATTCAGCCTTTACAATCAACTTATCCTTGGTCTCGCTGAGATCTAAAGCTGGTGCCCATACCTCGGGTTCTAAACCTCTTCTTTCACCAAAAAATCCTTCCCACAACCTGTCCATTTCCCTTCTCAGGGTCTCTAATTCTCTTCTTGCACCCCAGGGTAAAATTTCAAACATTTCCATCACCTCCTTTTAAGAATTTTTAAATTCTCCATTTAAATAAATAATCATTTTGGGAGAGAAGTCAATAAAGAGTTTATTGACAATTTATAGATAAATTATTATATAGCTGTGAGGCCATGATTTATTCCACCACAAGCACATATGCTGTAATGGCTCTTGTAGCACTGGCAATCCGAGGGACAGGACGGACAATGCACGTGAGGGAATTAGCTGACGCCACTGGCATTTCTTCCCATTTTCTGGCCAAGATTATTCGAACACTGGTAAGGGCAGGTATTCTTGACTCCATGAAAGGGAAAAAAGGAGGTATTCACTTCGCCCGTTCTCCTGCTGAGGTCTCTGTAGCAGAAGTAGTGAAGGCTATTGAGGGTAAACAGGCTTTACATGGTTGTTTATTTGGCCTTCGTCCTTGCAACCAGCAAAGAAGTTGTCCCTTATATCCTCAGTGGGGCGCTATTAGAAATCAGATTATAGACTTTCTAGAGAGCACAACCATATTGGATATTGCTTCCAAGGCAAGCCTCTCTTGTGGAGAAGAGGCGCCAGAAAGAAATAGTTCAAAACTTAATAAAGGTTAGTCGGTGGGACGGTAAATAGCTTAATTCACCTTTAGCCTAACCTCATCATTTTCTCTTCTTAACACTTAAAACTTTTGACTTTTTGGATTTTGGTGGTGTTTAGAGTTTAGAAATTGATGACAAAATTCGGTTTAAAAAATACTTGACAGCAAAATTAAAAAAAGATAAAAAGGTCTATAAGTCTTTAATATTTATTTTTTATTAATGGGGGATCCAAGTTATGATAGAAAGAGCCAGAAAATGGGACATAACTGATATTGGCTTAGAAGAAGGAATGAAGAGATTAACTCCTGAAAAAATAGAAAAGGCAGTTAATCGGGTATTAAGGGGAGAAGGTCTAGCCAGGATTAAGACTTATGTGGATACTTGCATCCATTGTGGATTGTGTTCTGCTGCTTGTCATCACTATCTTTCTAATGACTGTGACCCTAGTTTTGCCCCGGTAGCGAAGATTAAAGAGACTCTTTGGGAAATCTTAAAGAGAAAAGGGAAGCTTACACCTGATTTCATTAAAAAAATGGCTGAAATTGCCTATACTGAGTGTAACATGTGTAAACGCTGTGCCATGTATTGTCCCTTTGGAATAGATATAGCATGGATGTTGAGTCTCATCAGAAGGATATGCCATTTTTGTGGAGTAGTGCCTCAATATTTACAGGACACGGTAAATAGTCATTCAGTGACTATGAATCAGATGTGGGTAAAGCAAGATGAATGGATTGATACCTTACAGTGGCAAGAAGAAGATGCCCAAGATATGGTTTCTACTGTGCGCATTCCCCTTGATAAAGAAGGAGCGGATGTAATGTATTCTGTGATTGGGCCAGAACCCAAAATTTTGGCTCAATTACTGGCCAATGCCGCTGTAATCATGACAGTAGCTGGAATTGACTGGACAATGCCCTCTTTTGATGGCTGGGACAATAGTGATATGGCTATGTATTCTGGAGATTGGGAGGTCATGGGCAGAATAAAAAAGGCCCATTTTGAAGCAGCTATGCGCCTTAAAGTGAAGAAAATTGTGATGGGTGAATGTGGCCACGCATTCAGGTCTGTTTATGATGTAGGCAATAGAACTCTGGGTTGGAAGATGCATCCCATTCCTGTTATTCATGCCATACAATTTTATTATGAATTGTTGCGTGAGGGTAAGATTAAGATTGTCAAGAAGATAAAAGAACCTGTGACCCTACATGACCCATGTAATGTTATAAGGGGTAGAGGTTTACATGAAATGGCCCGCTATATTATGCAGGAGATATGTGAAGACTTCAGGGAAATGTGGCCCAATAGAGAATACAATTACTGTTGTTGCGCAGGAGGCGGAGTTATCAATTGTGGGCCACCTTGGAAGACAAAGCGGGTGGATAGCAATAAAGTAAAGGCAGAACAGTTGCAGAGAACTGGAGCAAAAATTCTTGTCACCCCATGTCACAACTGCCATAGTGGGATGGAAGATATTATTAACTATTATAAATTGGATATGCATACTAAATTCATTAGTGAATTACTGATTGAATGCATGGAAATTCCAGAAGGATTAAAGGCATGATATTTAGAAAATCATTAAATTTTAGTTTTTAGAAAAATTATCTTGACAAAAAAGGTTACTTAGTATATAAGGCATTTCATTAAGTGAGTTATTGAAAAAAATGGTATTGATATAAATGTTATGAATTTGCAAAATCTATTGATAGAAAAAAGGTCTGTTATTTTAGATAAGTGGCTTGATTTAATATTAGAAGGTTATCAAAAACGCGGACAAATCTTTTTCAAAAAAGAAAAAGATAGGTTCCTCAATCCAGTGGGATATGAGTTTCGTAAGGGGATAGGTGGTATTTATCGGGCACTTATTGAGAAAGTAGAAGACAGCGAAGTAACCATTTTTATTGATAAAATTGCTAGAATTAGAGCAGTTCAGGATTTCTCTCCTGCCCAGGCAGTATCCTTTATCTTTTTATTAAAGAAAGCAATTAGAGAAGAATTGGAAGAAACAATTCTAAAGGATGGACTTGCAAATGAGTGGTTAGAATTGGAATCTAAAATAGATAATTTGGCTTTGCTTTGTTTTAATATATATATGCAATGTAAAGAGAAACTTTATGAAATTAGGGTAAATGAAATAAAAAGGAAGACATACAGTTTATTAAAAAGGGCAGATTTGATATATGAAATCCCTGATTTTAAAGAAGACAATTCCGATTCTAAAAATATTGAAATGAGGAGAGGAGTAAATGAGTTTTAATTTTTCTTTTTACTCGGCACTTTTTATAGTGATAGCCCTTATATTAATTCCTATTATAGGGGTAGCCTCACACTTACAAGTTCTTTTTGGAATAGTCATACCTTATTTAGCCTTTATTATATTTTTAGCAGGCATGATTTATCAAGTGGTGAAATGGGCAAAGTGTCCGGTACCATTCCGCATTCCTACCACTTGTGGGCAAGAGAAATCGCTTCCGTGGATCAAGTATGATCGTTTTGAAAGCCCTTTTACTACCTTTGATGTAATAGGCAGGATGGTGCTTGAGGTGCTTTTTTTCCGTAGCCTATTTAGAAATACCAAGACTGTAATACATGGAGAGAAGCTTTCCTTTGTATCTGCCAAATGGCTATGGTTAGGGGCAATAGCTTTTCACTATTCTTTTTTGGTAGTTTTAATCAGACATCTGAGGTTTTTTACAGAGCCTACTCCCTTTTTTGTGCGCCTTATTGAAAAAATAGATGGGTTTTTTCAGATTACCATACCTGCGCTCTATTTGAGTGGTATAGTTCTTGTGGCAGCCTTGTTATTCCTTTTGGCTAGGCGGGTTTTTGATCCCAAATTGCGTTATATTTCTCTTCCTGCTGACTATTTTCCTCTTTTTCTTATAATAAGCATTGCTCTTAGTGGCATTCTTATGCGCTATATCTTTAAGACCAATATAGTGGCTGTAAAGGAATTGACTATGGGATTAGCCACATTTCATCCTAGGCTACCTGAGGGTATTAGTGCTATTTTTTATGTCCATATTTTTTTGGTAAGTGTTCTTTTTGCCTATTTCCCATTTAGCAAACTGACCCACATGGCAGGAGTGTTTCTTAGTCCTACGCGGAATTTAGCCAATAATAATCGGGCTGTTAGGCATATTAATCCTTGGAATCCTCCAGTTGTAATTCACACCTATGAAGAATGGGAAGAGGAATTCAAAGATAAAATAAAAGCCGCAGGCATACCACTAGATAAGGAGGAATAAAATGGCAGTAGAAACTGGAGAGTTTTGTCCAGAAAAAGATGAATTATTGAGGTCTATAGACTATGTTCCACCTGAAAAGCCATGGATGGAAACCAAACCTGTGTATAAAAAAGGAACTTATTGCTTTGCTGCGCGTGAAAAGCATCTAAAATACATGGGTTTCCCAAATCCCAGAGAGTGGGAAGTAGGTTCAGAAGATTGGCAACTTCCAGAAAACTGGAAGGAGATTTTTATAGAAGGGATGGAGAATAGGCTTAAAAGGTGGCGTTCTTTTAGGCTTTTTCTGGATATCTGTGTGAGGTGTGGTGCCTGTGCGGATAAGTGTCACTTTTTTATTGGGGGTGGAGACCCCAAGAATATGCCAGTGCTTAGGGCGGAACTTTTCAGGTCGTTATATCGGAGATATTTTACCACTTCAGGAAAGGTTTTAGGAAAGCTTGCCGGTGCTAGAGACCTTGATGAGGATGTGTTGAGGGAAATATTTTATTATGCGTTTCAGTGCACAGAATGTCGTCGTTGTTCGGTTTTCTGTCCTTATGGCATTGATACCTGTGAGATCACCTTTTTTATGCGTGAGCTCCTTACTTCTCTGGGTCTACATGTAGCTTGGACCATAGAACCAGTAGCCAATTGTCAACGCACAGGGAATCACCTTGGTATTCAACCACATGCCTTTAAAGAAACATTTGAATTTTTAGAGGACGATATAGAGGCTGTTACTGGAATCAAGATAGAAACCCCTATTAATCAAAAAGGTGCAGATATCTTATTTGTTGCTCCTTCTGGTGATTATTTCGGCACAGAGGGCACTTATACCTGTGCCGGTTATATGATGTTATTTGAATGGCTAAAAAGAAAATATGGTCTTAGTTATACCTGGAGTGCATATGCTGGTGAGGGTGGAAATTTTGGGATGTTTACTTCTAATGAGGCACAAAAGAGACTTAGTGCCAAGATATATGCTGAGGCTAAAAGATTAGGGGTGAAGTGGATTATTGGGGGAGAGTGTGGCCACATGTGGCGGGATAAGCATCAATACATGGATACCATGAATGGTCCTGCGGATTTTTTGGAAGTGCCGGTTAATCCTATTACTGGCACGGTATTTGAGAATGCAAGGTCTACAAAGATGGTGCATATTTGTGAGTTTACGGCTGATTTAATCAGACATGGTAAATTAGATTTAGACCCAAGCAGAAATGACCATCTAATAGTTACCTATCATGATTCCTGTAACCCTTCTAGGGCCATGGGACTCTTTGAAGAACCAAGATATTGTATTAGGGCATGTTGTAATAATTTTTATGAGATGCCTGAGAATACTATTAGAGAAAAAACCTTTTGTTGTGCAGGTGGAAGTGGTGTAGGTTCGGATGAATTTTTAGAGATGCGCATGAGAGGCGGTATATGCAGGGGGAGTGCGGTAAAATATGTGCATGAAAAACACGGAGTGAATCGGCTTCTGTGTATCTGTGCCATTGATAGAGCTACTTTGGTTTCTATGATGGAATATTGGTGTCCTGCAGTAGATGTAGGTGGTATTCATGAATTGATAGCCAATGCCTTGGTATTTCCTGGCGAGAAGAGCCGGACAACGGATTTAAGAGGACTACCCCTTAAGAAGCCTGTTAAAGGAGTAGAAGTAGAAGAAGAGGAAATGGAGGAATAAAGAATGTATGATGGAGGTAAAATTTTAACCGGCCTCATTATTGGCATTGCTTTATTTACTTTACCCTTTTGGTTTAATTTAGGGAAGGCGGCAAAAATACCAGAGCCAAAGCTCACTCCCAAGGCAGAAAAAGCAAAGTTTTGTGTGGAGTCTAAAGAATACATGCAAGCAGAGCATATGGCATTACTGGATAAGTGGAGAGATTGGGTGGTCCGTGATGGTAATAGGATTTATGTAGGTCTTCATGACAAAAAATATGATATGAGTTTGCAAAATACCTGTATGGATTGCCACTCTAATAAGAAAAAGTTTTGTGATGAATGCCATAACTATGCAGATGTAACACCATATTGTTGGGAGTGTCATATTGAGCCTAAGGAAGAGGAGGAGAAGTAATGGGCCTTAACAGAAGAGAATTTTTAAAAATAGCAGGTGTTTCGGTAATGGGGTTAGGTGCCCCTACTATGGCTCTAAATGCACTTTTTAAAAACCAGTTAAATGCCTCACAAATCTCACCCAATCCCAAGGCTTTACATGCAAAAAGATGGGCTATGGTAGTAGATTTAAAAAAGATGAATAAAGAAATTGTTGAAAAGTGCATAAAGGCCTGTCATAGTATTCATAATGTGCCTCATATTCCTGATAAAAAACGTGAGATTAAGTGGATTTGGGAAACACATTTTGAACATGCCTTTCCAGAACAGGCACATGAACACATGGATGAAGTATTAGAACATATACCTGTGCCTGTGTTTTGTAATAACTGTGAGAATCCTCCTTGTGTGCAAGTTTGCCCTACAAAGGCTACATTTCAAAGAGAAGATGGCATTGTGATGATGGATATGCATCGTTGTATTGGCTGTAGATTCTGTATGGCTGCCTGTCCTTATGGCTCAAGGAGCTTTAATTGGCAAGACCCCCGTCCCTTTATTGTCAAGGAGAACCCGGAATATCCAACTAGAACCAAGGGTGTAGTAGAAAAATGCGAATTTTGTGCTGAAAGGTTGGAAAAAGGTCTTATGCCAGCTTGTGTGGAGGCATCTGAGGGGGCAATGATATTTGGTGACTTGGCAGACCCTGAATCAGAGGTAAGAAAGATATTACGTTCACGCTATTCTATTCAGCGTAAACCTGGTCTAGGAACCAGGCCAGCAGTTTATTATTTAATATAATGAGGTAGCGCTATGTTTGAAAAGGCATTTCATGGAGGCAGAAAGTACTGGACAGTAGTAGCCATTTTGGCTGCTATTGTAGGAGTAGGTGCTATTTGTTATCTCTGGCAGTTAAAGGTAGGATTGAAGATTACGGGCATGAGTAGAGATGTCTCTTGGGGTTTTTACATTGCCCAATTCACCTATCTGGTTGGCGTGGCGGCTGGAGGTGTAATGATAGCTTTGCCTTGTTATCTTCATAATTACAAGAAATTTGCTAGGATTGTTGTCTTAGGAGAGTTTATGGCCATAGCTGCTATCATTATGTGCCTTTTATTTATTATTGTGGACCTTGGAAAACCCATGCGTCTTTTTAATGTATTATTACATCCTACTCCTAATTCTATTTTATTCTGGGATATGATTGTTTTGAATGTATATCTTTTTTTGAATGTGGTAGTAGGTTGGGCGGCCTTAGAGGCAGAGCGTTTTCACATGGAACCTGCCAAATGGGTAAAAGTTTTGGCTGTTTTCTCTGTAGTATGGGCACCTTGTATTCATATTGTAACTGCATTTCTTTATTCGGGTCTGCCTGGAAGGCATTTTTGGCTTACTGCTATCATGGCTCCTCGTTTTCTTGCCTCCGCCTTTGCGGCTGGTCCTTCGTTTATAGTGTTACTGGCTCTTATTATAAGAAAATATAGTAAATTTGACCCAGGGAGAGAGGCAATTCAGACTTTAGCTAAGATCATTACTTATTGCATTATCATCAATTTTTGTTTCTTCTTGTTTGAGGTTTTTACTGCTTTCTACAGTCAGATACCAGGGCATATGAATCACTTTAAATATCTATTTGTTGGATTAGAAGGACATGGGAAGTTGGTGCCCTGGATGTGGGTCTCTATGATAGGAATGTTTATAGTTTGCATTCTTTTGGTCATTCCTAGTATACGCAGAAATGAAGGTTCATTGGCCTTTTGTTGTGTATTATTGATAATTACTACCTGGATAGACAAAGGTCTTGGTTTGGTCACTGGTGGTTTTGTGCCTAATCCTTTAGAAGAAATTACTGAGTATTGGCCTACAGTGCCTGAGGCACTAATTACTTTAGGGGTATGGGCCACAGGCTTTTTAGTGGTAACCATTCTTTATAAAATAGCTGTCTCAGTTAATGAAGAAATAGAGGCGTAAGTTAAGGAATTTTTGTGAGGAATTAATATGCCAATACAGCGGATTATAGGAATTTTGATTGTTTTTGGTATTGTGTTTATAGTTACAGGTGGGGTGATTTGGCACTTTACTGAATCTTGGATAGCGGTTCTCATTGGAGAAATTGCTACCGCCCTTTTAATTGTTCCTCCTGTGATAATGCAAAGAAAAAAGGCGGGCTAATATTTAGATTAGGGATACTTTAAGGTTATTTTTCTCTTATTCAAAATTGCACCTTTTAAACAAGTTTTTTTACTTATCCAAAATCAGCGATTGATTTTGGGATAAAATTCCATATTAAGACATTTTATTCCTTTTATTGAACGCCAAAAATCCTTAATTCATCAATGTTTTTAAAGATTAACGCCCAAATTTTGGGGAATGTCCAATTATTCATCCCTTGACTTTCTCCCCTAATCTATAATATCTTAAAAAGAAAAAATAATGGGGGTGTGACTTTGTATAAAAATATCCAAGAATTAAATGAGGCATTAAAAAGTGTAGCACGGTTGGAAGGAGAGGTATTGGTAGTAAAACATGAGGATAAACTAAAAGATAAGATTATTGATGATTTAGTGTATACATCTGTCTTTACTCAAGATGTGGCCTTAAAAAACGCAGCTCGCTGGAGTATCAGGGCATTAGCCCAGGCCTTAGAAATCATACCTGCTTCTATCCATGAACTTTATATGGCAGTAGGTAGGGAAGAAATTGGGGGTTTTACTGTACCGGCGGTAAATTTGCGAGGGATGACTTATGATGTAGCTAGGGAGGTGTTTAAACTAGTGTTATCTCAAGAAATAGGAACATTTATATTTGAAATTGCCAAGTCAGAGATAGGCTATACCGACCAAAGACCATCAGAGTATACTGCTTGCCTTTTAGGAGCAGCTATCAAGGAAGGTTTTTCTGGTCCGGTTTTTATTCAAGGAGATCATTTTCAGTTTAATCAGAAGAAATATGCTCAAGATAAAGAAGCTGAATTGCAAACAATTAAAGCACTTACCCAAGAGGCTATAGAAGCAGGTTTTTACAATATAGATGTAGACCCATCTACTTTGGTAGATTATAGTAAACCCACCCTGATGGAACAACAAAAAGAAAATTATGAATGCACTGCTGAAGTGACAGCATTTATTAGAAGTTTGGAGCCCAAAGGCATCACTGTTTCTGTGGGTGCAGAGATTGGCCACATTGGAGGCAAAAATTCCACGGTAGAAGAGTTTGAGGCCTTTATGGAAGGTTATTTGAATGTCCTTAGAAAAAAAGGTGAAATGCCGGGGATAAGTAAGATTAGTGTGCAGACAGGCACTGCTCATGGGGGTATTCCTCTGCCAGATGGAACTATTGCTAAGGTAAAACTGGACTTTGAGGTATTAAGAAGCATTTCTGAAGTGGCTAGAAAAAAATATGGTTTATCTGGTGCTGTGCAACATGGTGCCTCTACTCTTCCTGACGAACTCTTTGATAAATTCCCTGAAGTAAATACCTCAGAAATTCATTTAGCTACTGGATTTCAAAATATTATTTATGATTATTTACCAGAAGATATAAAAAATGAGATTTATGACTATCTTAAGATTCATTTTAAAAAAGAATGGAAAGAAGGTATGACTGAACAGCAGTTTCTTTATAAGACTAGAAAAAAGGCATTTGGCCCATTTAAAAAGACTTTTTGGGAATTACCAGTAGAGATAAAAGAAAAAATGCTTTCTGCATTACAAAAAAAATTCCATCTTATATTTGAAAAATTGAATGTATTTCATACTAAAGAATATGTAAAAAAATATATTAAGCCAATAAAAGTTAATCCACCCAAACCAAAGGGTGTTTTAGATTAAGTAGGAGGTTAAAATGAGTGAGAGACTGGGTATGCCTTTATCCAGGTTTATTTTAGAAGAACAAAGGAAACATCCAGGAGCAAGAGGTGAATTTAGCATTATTATGGAACAATTAGCTACTGCCTCACAGGTGGTGAGGGGACACGTCCGAAAAGCAGGGCTGGTGGATATATTGGGGTTTACTGGGAAACTCAATGTCTTTGGGGAAAGGGTGCGAAGGTTAGATGAATTTTCTAATCATGTCTTTATGGAGGCCATAAAGACTTCAGGCCGTTTTTGTGCGATGGCTTCTGAAGAAATGAAAGAAGCAGTATTAATCAGCAATGGCGGTGAATATGTTATTACCTTTGACCCATTGGATGGTTCTTCTAATATTGATATAAATATTAGTATTGGCACCATTTTTTCTATCTTTAAGAGAACATCTAACGGAGAAATGGCTACTATGGATGACTTACTTCAACCTGGAAATAAGCAGATAGCGGCAGGTTATATCATATATGGTTCAAGCACTATGTTTGTTTATACTACAGGGCATGGGGTATATGGTTTTACCTTTGACCCGGCAGTGGGAACCTATCTACTTTCTCATGAACCTATAAAGATTCCAGAAAAAGGCAAGATTTACTCCGTGAATGAAGGAAACTATAAGCATTGGATAGAAAATGGGATTAAGAAATACATTGATTGGCTAAAAGAAAAGGATGAAGAGACCAAAAGACCATATAGTATGCGTTATATAGGCTGCATGGTAGCAGATATTCATAGGACTCTTTTAAAAGGTGGAATTTTTATGTATCCTGCAGATAAAAAGAATCCCAATGGAAAATTAAGGTTGCTTTATGAAGCCAATCCTATGGGTTTTATCATTGAACAGGCAGGAGGAATAGCCTCAACTGGAAGAGAGAGAATTTTAGATATTGTTCCTGAGACCTTACATCAGCGCGTGCCTGTTATTATGGGCAGTCCTTATGATGTAAAAAAGGCTATAGAATTTATAGAGCAATATAGCAAATAACGCCAAATTTACTTGTCAGGCATTTTATACTGCGAAGGATAAATATGTATCTCCTTTTGGGCTTATTTCTCAGTTATCTTCTAGGTGCTATTCCAGTAGGAATATTGGTGGCTAGAAAATATGGACATCCCGACCTCACTCAGAAAGGTAGTGGAAATATTGGGGCTACTAATGTAGCTAGAGTAGTAGGGAAAAAAGCAGGGATAATTACCCTAATAGGAGATATAACCAAGGGATTATTACCAGTCTTATTTTTCTCTATCCTAATAGGCACTGATACCTGGCAAGAACAAACCATAGTAGCCTTGGCTGGTTTATCGGCCTTTTTAGGACATATATTTTCTATTTTTTTAAAATTTAAAGGAGGAAAGGGAGTAGCTACGGCCACTGGGGTATTTTTAGGATTATGTCCTTTAGCAGTATTGGTAGATATTATGGTTTTTTCCTTTGTAGCCTGGCGCTGGCGTTATGTCTCATTAGCCTCTCTTTCTGCTGCCTTAGCCATGCCTGTGTTAATGGGTTTATTCTCTGATAAAAAAGTATATATCTTATTGGCCGTGGTTATTGCTTTTTTAATTTTTTATCGTCATAAAGATAATATCAAACGACTTTTAGCTGGAAGAGAACCAACTTTTAAATAATGGGACGATTAAAACGTTTATCCCCATCCTTAATTAACCTTATAGCAGCAGGAGAGGTAATAGAACGCCCTGCTGCAGTAGTAAAAGAGTTATTGGAGAATGCCCTAGATGCCCAAGCCCAGCATATTAAAATACAATTAAAAAAGGCAGGAAAGGCCTTGATTAAAGTAGAAGATAACGGTATGGGAATCCTTCCAGAGGATTTGCCTTTGGTTATCCAACGCTACACTACCAGTAAGATTAGTGAGCCAGAAGACCTATTTCATATTCACACTCTGGGATTCCGAGGTGAAGCCTTGGCCAGTATTGCTGGTATTTCTAAGTTGCATTTGGCTAGTCGGGTGCCTAATTATCCTTGGGGGAAGGAAATCTTAGTTATAGGTGGAGAAATAAAGGAAGAGAGGGAAATAGGCATGCCTATAGGCACTATGGTAGAAGTAAAAGACCTGTTTTTTAATACCCCAGTGAGATTAAAGTTCTTGAAAAAAGATGCTACGGAATTAGGACATATTTATGAAACCATAGTGAGACTTGGTCTGGCTCATAGCCAAGTGCATTTTTTATTGAAAAGTGAGAACCGCATTTTATTGAACCTTCCTCCTGCTAATAATTTAGTAGAACGTATTAGTCAAATATTTGGTCTAAAATTAGCCCAAAAGCTAAAACAAAGGGAGGAAGAAAAAAATGATATAAAAATAAAATGTTTTATTGCCCCTTTAGAGTTTAGTCGGCCTACTACTAGAGATATGTATTTTTATGTTAATAATCGCTGGATAAGGAGTCCTTTTCTCAACCAAGTTGTTTATAAAACTTTAGAAGATATTTGGCCTAAAGGAAGGTATCCTCTTTTGGTAGTGTTTATTCAGCTACCTCCAGAGGAAATAGATGTGAATGTGCATCCCACCAAACAGGAAGTCCGATTTAAAGAACCTTATATAGTTCAGGAGGTCTTGGGGATAGCTATTAAACAGGCATTGGGAGAAAGCCTATTTCAAGAAGAAACTTTGGAAGGTGATATTCCTCTTTATCCTTCAATTAATAAAGATACAGGTAAAATTTCTTCTCAGGTAAAAGACTTTAGCTCAGTTTATCCTCAAAAAATGCCTATGGCTGAAGTAGAGGAAGTTCCCTTTCGTGTTTTAGGACAACTATGGGGGACTTATATCTTGTGTGAAGTCCCAGAAGGTTTGATGCTCATTGACCAACACGCTGCCCATGAACGCTTAAATTATGAAAAAATAAAATCTCTTTATGAGAATGGGCCATCTCATTCCCAGGAGCTATTAACCTCAGTATTATTGGAAGTATCCCCAGTGGAGGCCAGCCTTTTAGAAGAAATCCTCCCCCATCTGCAAAAACTAGGGTTTGTTTTAGAACCATTTGGTGAATTTAGCTTTGTTATTCGCTCTGTCCCTAGTTTTTTGGTTCAAAGAGATGTGAGGAAAATTTTAGAAAATGTCCTAAAAGACTTGTATTTATTGAGCAAGACATCAACTTTATCAGATATAGTGCCTAGTTTATTAAAAAGCATGGCCTGTCATGCTTCCATTAAAGCACATGATGTATTGACGGAAATGGAAATGGTATCTTTACTAAAGGAGCTCAAGAAACTAAATATTTTACATTGTCCCCATGGCCGGCCTTTTTATAAACTATTTAGCAAAGAAGAAATTGCTCGTTTTTTCCATCGTTCATGAAGGAAAAGATTATTATCCTCACTGGTCCCACAGGGGTAGGTAAAACTGCCTTGTCATTAAACCTAGCTCAGGCATTCAATGCAGAAATTGTCAATGCAGACTCTATGCAAATTTATCGTTACATGGATATTGGGACCGCTAAACCTACACTTAAAGAAAGGGCCATCGTCCCTCACCATTTAATAGACATTAAGTATCCAGATGAAGATTATGATGTATCTCAATTTAAGGCAGATGCAGACTGGGTAATTAAAGATATTCTCACTCGGGGTAAGCAAGTATTAGTGGTTGGCGGCACTATGCTCTATTTAAAGATACTTATCCATGGAGTTTTTCCAGCCCCTCCTGTTGATATGGCCTTAAGACAACGTTTAAACCAGGTGGCCAAAGAGAGAGGTAGAGAATATTTACATCAACGGCTTGTCCAAATCGACCCTGAAGCCGCTAGGAGAATTAAACCTAGGGATATTGTCCGCTTAATTAGGGCTATTGAAGTCTATGAGCTCACCGGTAAACCCATCTCTTGGCATCAAAAACAGCATCATTTTATGAGAGAGGATTATAAATATCTAAAAATCTGTCTTTATCGCCCTAGAGAAGTCCTTTATCGCCATATTGAAAATCGGGTAGAACAAATGTTTAAGCACGGATTGGTAGAAGAAGTAGAAAAATTACTTAAAATGGGGTATAAAACTAGCTTAAAACCCATGCAGGCTATAGGCTATCGTCATGTGATTGCTTATCTTGAAGGCAAACATAGTTTAGAGGAAGCCAAGTCTTTAATAAAAAGAGACACCAGGCGGTATGCCAAAAGACAATTGACTTGGTTTCGCCAAGAAAAAAATATAGCATGGTATTTGCCTGAAGAAAAAGAGAGGATAAAAAGTGCAATTTCCCAATTTTTGGAAAAATAATATTTTTATTTTTTTGGTTTTAATATTTCTTCCCCTCACTACTCAGGCAGAGGAAAGTGTTATTGTCACAGGCACGGCTCCCTTAATGGATAATGTGATAAATAGTAGGCAAGAAGCCATTGATACTGCTTTAGACCAGGCTGTAATGAATACAGTAAAAACAGTTTATCCTTATGCTGAACAAATAAGAGAAACAATATCACCATCTGACTTTATTCAAAATTATAGTATTGTGCAAGAAGAGGCTAGAGATGGTATTTACCGTATACAAATAGAGGCAAGGATAGATTGGAGAAGATTGGCCCGTAAACTATCTAATTTGGGCATTATTAACTCTGCAAATGGAGAAAAAATTTTACTTTTCTTCACCTTGCCTGAAGATATAGATTTCAAGACTCAAATTTTATCATTTTGGCAACAGTTTTTCCTGGTTTTTGGCTTTAGCCCTGTCTATGAAGAAGTGTTAACAAGAGAAAAAATATCAGACTATGCCTTTCAAAAAGGAATTCCCTTTATCTTTAATCTTTCAGTAAACACCCATTTTTCTGAATCCGGAGAACCGAGTACTTGGGATTTAGATTCTACTCCAGAGTTAATATACACTACTTATAACGAAACCATTTTCCGAGAGCACTTTAAGCATAAGGTTTTTGCTCCTGACATTGAGAAACTTACTCAAACTATTTTATATCAAACCCAAAATATGGCTTATGAAATTGTGCCTAAATTATCTGGTTGGTTAGGAAAATATAAAAGAAAAGGCACAATGTTTAAATTAGTATTTACGGGTATTTCAAAGTATAAAGACATTTTCAATATATGGTATACCCTAAAAGAGATGAATGGAATAGTGGAGATAAGTATAAGAGAAATAACCTCAAAAAAAGTAATTTATACAGGAAGTTATAAGGGAATAATGCCTGATTTAGTTAATCAACTTAGCACTCTTGGCTTTGTTATAGACCAGGTAAGAGGTAGCTCTATTTGTTTAAGAAAATGAGGAGTAAAGATTGTCTTGGCCAAATTTATTCACCTTCTTTCGGTTTCTGCTAACACCTGTTTTCATCATTCTCATCCTCAATAATTACTTTAGTTTGGCCACGATTACCTTTTTAATTGCAGGAATAACTGATGCTATCGATGGCTTTCTGGCCCGCTACCTCCATCAAGCTACCAGGTTAGGTGCCTGCCTTGACCCTATAGCTGACAAATTATTACTCTGTTCTAGCTTTGTATTATTAGCCTGGTATCAATTTATACCTAGTTGGTTAGCAGTTATAGTGCTTTGTAGGGATGCATTTATCCTTTTAGGTGCCCTTTTGTTTTTTTTATTCGACATTGAATTTGAAGTTAAACCATCCTTACTAGGCAAGACCACTACTTTGGTCCAAATCATCACCGTGTTGACAGTCTTAACCAATATTCAAGTAACCCTTCCCCCTATACTTCTTTCAATTCTACTTGGTATCACTTTAATCTTAACAGTGGCTTCAGGGCTGCAGTATGCTTATATAGGTTATAAGATATTAGAATAGAGGTAACTGCTCCTTAAACTTTATGTGTAGAATACCATCCAACAGTTTTTTTGAGCCCCTCTTCAAGGCTGACATCTGGAGTCCAGCCAAGCATTCTTTTGGCTTTATCTATATTAAGACAACTGCGTTTTATATCTCCAGGTCGGGGAGGAGCAGGAACTGGTGATCTAAGTGATGGGTTAGAATTATTCACCAAATCATACAGCCTTTTATAAAGCTCCCTGGTCCTAGTAGGTTTACCAGAACCTATGTTAAATATTTCATTTGAACCATTTTTTAAAACAAGGATATTTGCTTTTACTACATCCTCAACATAACAGTAGTCCCTTGCCATTCCATCTGGTTCATCCGGAAAATGGTATATAACAGAAGGCCTTCCTGATAAAAGATTTTCTATAAATATTGCTACCACTCCTGCCTCTCCTTTGGGTATCTGTCTGGGGCCATAAATATTGGCATATCTCAAAATAGTGTAATTTAGCCTATATTGATGTCTATAAAACTCAAGGTAATATTCTGAAGTCAATTTTGTGATTGCGTATGGGGATAAAGGCAGTGGTGGATATTTTTCTGATGTAGGATACTCCTGGGCTTCGCCATAGATTGCTCCACCTGATGAAGCAAAGATTATTTTTTTAACACCATATTTAACACATGCCTGTAATATGTTTATAAGACCAATGATATTCACCTCAGCATCAAATATAGGATTTTCAACAGACACTGGGACAGATATTTGAGCTGCATGGTGGTTTACTATTAGCGGTTTCTCCCTCTCAAATATCTTCTTAAGACCCTTTGACCTTATATCTATTTCATAGAATTTAGCCTCAGGATTTATATTTTCCCGTTTTCCTGTGAAAAGATTATCCACTACAACAACATCATGACCTGCCTTAATATACCCATCAACCACATGCGAACCAATAAAACCTGCTCCTCCTGTAACTAGTATTTTCAAGGTTTATTCCTCATTAACTCATTCTTCTCAAAATGATATAGCAGTGCAAAAATGCTGTCAAGAATATCTTTTTTTGAACATTCCCCAAAATTTAG
>Ga0190306_1000265_pt1 | contig 19249 bp, 23 predicted proteins | sample 48700734_MG_FD_161657 | JGI IMG/M metagenome (GOLD analysis project Ga0190306, IMG submission 161657) | Hydrothermal vent sediment bacterial communities from Southern Trench, Guaymas Basin, Mexico - 4870-07-3-4_MG | ecosystem: Environmental > Aquatic > Marine > Hydrothermal vents > Sediment ... | reverse complement strand
CCCAGGTGGATGGTAATCAGGTGTGACCGCAAATTGGCCGACCCTAAACTTGATGTTAATGTGAATTTTTGGTAAATAGACAAAGGGGTAATGATAATGGCTGTGATTATAAAAGAAATAAGGCTTAGGGGGTCCAAAGGCGAGCTAAAAAGAGAGGCCATATTTGACTCAGGCTCTACATATTCCTGCATCCATCCAGAGCTAGCCAAAAAATTAGAGATTGTGACACCACTTCCGGAGCCTATGGAATTTAGTACTGCTGAAGAGGGTAGAAAGGTAACTGCAAGGGGGGCAGTAAGATTAAACTTTTATATCGGTGAATATCGCTTCTCCGATGAATTCATGGTGATAGAAAAATTAAGTAATGGCGTGATAATTGGTGCAGCCACGCTCCAAAAATGGAGACTTAAGCTAGACCTTGAAAGGGATGAAATCATCATTGACCCTAAAGTAACAAAGCTCTGGCTGCTATGAGGAAATACTTAGATTTACTAAAAAGAAATGTATTTTTTACTCTCACTTTTAATTATAGACCCCAAATTTACAGATGATAAAGATCCCAGAGGTAACCCGGCTTTTTATTAGGGAATAATAAGATGCTAAGGAAATTTTTGATGCTTATTTCCCAAAATCAATCACGAATTTTGGGATTCTTTACAATTACATAAAAATTTGTTAGTAATAATAAAATAGGGGAAAAGATTATGGAGATAGAGGTAAAAAGTGAGGCCTTTGAGGAAGGCGGTATGATACCCAAGAAATATACCTGCGATGGAGAGGATGCCTCTCCTCCCCTCTCATGGACAGGTGTGCCAGAGGGCACAGAGGCACTTGCCCTTATCTGTGATGACCCAGATGCCCCAGTGGGGACTTGGGTGCACTGGGTGATCTTTAATATTCCCCCAGATACTACAGGACTTTCTGAAAATATACCCCCTGAAAGGGTATTAGAGAGTGGGACAAGGCAAGGAAGAAATGACTTTGGCAATATTGGCTATGGAGGCCCATGTCCACCAAGAGGGACCCATAGATATTACTTTAAATTATATGCCCTAGATAAAAAGGTTGATCTTGAGCCTGGGGCAACAAAGGATGAGCTACTTAAGGCTATGGAAGGGCACATATTGGCAGAAGGTAGGCTTATGGGAAGATATAAAAGATAGCTATTTAATAGACTCCCACCAGCTCCTTGCCTCTCTCTTTATTACCTTTCTAAAGGCACTGGGGCCACCAATCCCCTTTAGTCCAAATCGATAATTGATCTCTAAAAATAGTGGCCTTGGATCCTCCTCTGGGAATAAGATATCAAATGCGGCCAAGTTTATGCCTGTAAGATTGCAGACCTTCTTTGTCAATTCTATGGCCTTTTTCTCTAGTGCCGGTGCCACTCCATATTCTATCCTTGCACCACGTCCTACATTGCTTCTAAATTCCTTAGGATTTGTCTGAATGCGCCAATAGGTCAAAATACTCTTCCCAATCACCACTATCCGCAGGTCCCTACCCCCATGTTCAATATAGGGTTGAATGATAAAGGTTGGGCCCCGGTGTTCATATCTTTTAAAGGTCTCCAGTGCCCCAAGCAGTCCCTTTATGGTATTTACCTTGTATACAAATGCACCACCCCCACCCTTACTCCACTTTATTACTATGGGATAGGGAAAGAGGGGTTCATTATTTTCTAGATGCCTCTTCTTAAAGTCCTCAATGCCTGTGTAGAGTTTTGTGGGTGGAAACGGTACTTCACACAATGAGAATAGAAATGTATGGCCAAACTTCCCACCAAAATAGAATCTTGTGTCAAAGTTGGGAAAGACCTCTGCATATCCCTTGCAAAACCAGTACTGGCAGGCAGTACAATAGGGGGGAAGGACAATTGCCTTTGCCCGTTTTATAAGTTTTATTGTCTCAGTTGCAAAGAGCCTTGGATTTGACAAGTCTAAGTTGAGGTCCCCATCTATCAATGGATAAAAAGAAAGGAGCATCTGTTATCTTTCACCCAAAACCCGCCTAAGCTTATCTTTTAGATATTTATCTTTTGCTAATAGTAGGGCCTTTTTAAAGTGATAATCTGCTTGAGGGATCTTCCCCTTAAGCCTAAAATATTTTCCTAGATAATAATGAGACCATGCCCTCTCTGGATTTGAATTGTTTGATGAGGCCAAATTGGCATAGGCCCTAGCCAGGTAATAATAGCCCATAGAATAGCTTGGGTTGATTCTAACACACCTCTTCCAGCTAGAGATGGCCTTATCTATAAGCCCCCTCTCCTGATATGCCCTCCCTAAGTAAAAGAGTGACTCGGCATCTTTAGGCACCTTCTCCAAGGTAGAGATGGCCAGTGAAAATTGATTTAAATAAAAATAACAGATACCCAATTCACGCAAGATCAACGGTTCATGAGGTCTTAAAGAGAGTGCCTTTTTGAAATTTGATAGGGCAATTTGCCAGCTCCTCTTTCTAGAGGCACATAGACCAAGACCATAATAATTCATAAAGTCACTTGGATTTCTCCTTATCGATGCAGAAAAGAAGCTATAGGCTGAATCTACGTCTGTATAAATTGCCTTAAGCCTTGCATAGGCAATCTTAAATCTGGTTTGATCACGGGGCCTTTTGTTATAGGACATAGAACTTAGCGCCTGTTCAATATAGGTAATACGAGAGGAGATTGCCGGGTGTGTCAAGAGATAAGGGGGGATCTTTCCCCCACTTTCCAGGCCCCAACGTGCCAGTTTTTTAAAGGCAGTTACTGTACCCTTACCATCATAACCGGCCCCTAAGACCAGCCTTAGTCCAGTCCTGTCTGCCTGCTCTTCATCCTCCCGGCTATAGGACAATGAGAGTGTCATGCCCGCTGCTATGGCAGTAGTAGCAATGGCTTCAGTGGCCTCAGGGCTCCTAGCCAATACGCTCCCGGCCAATATGCCTAGGAGTGTGGCTATATTGAGCTTTTTGCTGCTCTCTATGCGATTAGCAATGTGTCTACATATTACATGTCCACACTCGTGTGCAATTACACCAGCCAATTCATCCTCATTCTCAAAGATCAAAAAAAGGCCCCTATAGATAAATATATAGCCACCAGGTCCTGCAAATGCATTTAAAGTAGGGTCATCTATCACATAAAAGTGATAATCAAATGGCCTTGAAGGCAGTTGATTGATTAGATTTTGGCCTAGTTCATTAATATAATTATTGATAATGGGGTCATCTATAAGGGGCAGCTGACTTTTTACCTCAGCAAAGAACCTTTCCCCCAGCTTCTTTTCCTCTGTTATGCTGAGTGTTGCACTTGCAGGTAGAGTTTGCCAAAGGAGAAAAAATATAATAATAAAGATACAGGCCCTCATACAACTACTTTAATTCACTTTAACTGATATGGCAAGGATTGAAAAAGTGGATTTTTAGTGGATTAAGTATTTATCTTTTTACAGTAGCCAAAGTTTTGTTACCCTTGGGTCTATTATGATCTCATCCCTTTCAAAGTCTAGCTTAAGCCTCCATTTTTGGAGCGTAGCTACACCAATTATCACCCCATTACTTAATTTTTCTATTACCATAAATTCATCTGAGAAGCGATATTTACCAATATAAAAATTAAGGGTTACCCTTCCCTTAGCAGTAACCTTTTCACCCTCTTTAGCAGTGCCAAACTCCATGGGCTCTGGCAGTGGCTCGATTGTGCCAAGGGCCCTTGCTAGCTCTGGATGAATGCAGGAATAGGTAGAGCCTGAGTCAAATATGGCCTCTCTTTCTATCTCCCCTTTAGAGCCCCTAAGCCTTATCTCTTTTATAATTACAGCCATTATTATTACCTTACCAGAAATCTACACTGACATCAACTTACCATAAGTTTTATTTTAATATCGCACCTTTGCTAGCAGAACTCACCTGGTGGGCATAACGCACAGCATAGCCCTCTTTGATCCTTGGGGAAAAGGCCTTAAGGCCCAAGCGACGCCTCTCCATCTCCTCCTCAGAGACCATAAGATTTATACTCCTCTCTGGGATGTTTATTTCAATGACATCACCCTCCCTTACAAGGGCAATAGGCCCCCCACTGGCCGCCTCTGGAGACACATGACCAATGGCCAATCCCCTTGTCCCTCCACTAAAACGCCCATCTGTAATAAGTGCTACCTCCTTATCCAGACCCATCCCTATAATGGCAGCGGTAGGGGTAAGCATCTCCCTCATCCCAGGCCCACCCCTTGGGCCCTCATATCTAATGACTACTACTTCCTTTGGATTTATCCTTTTATTTAAAATGGCATTTGTAGCCTCTTCCTCTGAATTAAACACCCTTGCCTTACCCATAAAGACCTTCATCTCCTCTGCCACTGCCGATTGCTTTACTATCCCCCCCTCTGGTGCTAGGTTTCCAAAAAGCACAGCCAGACCACCCTCTTTGTTGTATGGCCTGTCTATATGCCTGATGACATCAGGATTTCTATTCTCTGAATGGGCCAGGACCTCCCTCAAGGGCCTGCCCCCTACTGTCATTACATCCAAGTCCAAAAGGCCCTCCTTTGAAAGCTCCATCATAACAGCAGGTATACCACCTGCGGCGTGTAGGTCCTGCAGGAAGTGTGGCCCCCCTGGCCTCAAACTACACAATTGAGGTACATTCTTGCTTATCTCATCAAACATCTTTAAATCAATGGCAACCTTTGCCTCATGTGCAATGGCTATTAAATGGAGCACTGTGTTTGTAGAGCACCCCAAGGCCATGTCTACAGAAATGGCATTTTTAAAGGCAGAGAAAGTAGCAATGTCCCTAGGCCTGATCCCCCTCTCAATAAGCTCAATAATCTGCATGCCACTTTCCTTTGCAAGACGTATCCTCTCAGCCATCACTGCCGGGATAGTGCCATTTCCTGGCAGTGCCAGCCCAATTGCCTCACTTAAGCAGTTCATAGAATTTGCGGTAAACATACCAGCACAAGAGCCACAACCAGGGCAGGCCACATCTTCAAGACATTTTAAGTCTTCTTCTGTCATCCTCCCTGCGGCAACCTCCCCTAAGGCCTCAAATACAGAGATTACATCAACTGCCTTTCCCATGAACTCACCGCTTAACATGGGCCCACCGCTTACAATGATACTTGGGATGTTTAACCTCAAGGCAGCCATCAACATCCCTGGTACAATCTTGTCACAGTTTGTTACCAAGACAAGTCCATCAAATGGATGGGCCATGGCCATTATCTCAATAGAGTCAGCAATAACCTCACGGCTCATAAGTGAGTACTTCATCCCTTCATGGTGCATGGCAATCCCATCACAGACCCCAATTACCGAAAACTCTATAGGGGTCCCGCCTGCCATCCTCACACCTGCCTTTACTGCCTCAGTGATTTGATCTAGGTGGATATGCCCTGGGATGATCTCATTAGCGGCATTGGCCACCCCCACAATAGGGCGTTTAAGCTCCTCATCTGTATAGCCCATCGCCTTAAAAAGAGAACGATGGGGCGCCTTTTTTACACCTTTTAACATTAAATCACTTCTTTTCATGACTTTTCTTGATATATCTTTATATAAAAAAAGTCAAGATAAATTAAACAAGAATTATCAATGAAAAATACAAAAGTATCGAAAAAATTAGTAAAAAATAGGGCTTGATAGATAGGCATCATTGAGTTATATTTTTAATTGTTAAAAGGGTGGCAAGGATAAAGTATGTATCCTAAGCTTTTGAATATTGGCTTTGGCAACACAGTAGTGGCAGATAGGGTAATTGCTATTGTCACCCCTGACTCTGCGCCCATGAAACGCCTAAGGGAAGAGGCAAAAGAGGCAGGCAGACTAATAGATACTACTCATGGGAGGAAGACAAGGGCGATTATTATTACTGACAGTAACCATGTAATCCTTTCAGCCATTCAGGCAGAGACCATCGCCCAAAGGTTATCCCTTAATCAGGGTCTTAAAGGAAGGGGTGGAAAATAAGGGGGACATTTTTGTTATTTCAGGGCCTTCTGGGGCAGGCAAGACTACAATCTGCCAGATACTTTTAAAGGGTGTTAAGAATTTAGTTTTTTCTGTCTCATACACTACAAGGCCGCCGCGTCCAAATGAAAGAGATGGTGTAGATTATTTTTTTATCAGCGAGGATAATTTTAAGTCCATGATAGACAAAGGAGAGTTTTTAGAGTGGGCCAAGGTTTATGGACACTACTATGGTACCTCGGTAAGTTTTGTCAAAGAGGCCTTAGAAAAGGGGAAAGATGTCCTTTTGGATATTGATGTAAAGGGGGCAAACAATGTAAAAAGGCTCTTCCCTCAGGCAGTTTTGATATTTATCCTCCCCCCTTCCTTAGAGGCACTAAGGCAGAGGCTATTTCAAAGAAAGACAGACACAGAAGATATCATTGAAAAACGCATTAAATTTGCAAAAGAGGAGATAAAAAATTGTAAGAGCTTTGATTATATAGTAATAAACAAGGATATAAAACATGCCCTATCAGAAACTCTAGCTATAATAACAGCAACAAAGGCAAGAAGGGACAAAAAGTGGCCTTATGTAAAAGAGGCATTTCATCTCTAAAAAAGCTTACATCAAAAGGCACCTATGTACTTATAGTAGAGTTGCCTAAAGATACACTTATTACTATAGGGAAACTAGGGACATTTATGTTTTCAGCAGGCTTTTATGGATACGTAGGGTCTGCCCATGGGGGTCTTTATAAGAGGCTCAAGAGGTATTTTTCACCCAGTAGGAAGAGACGTTGGCATATTGATTACCTTTTGAAAGAGGGTACTATCAAGGCCATTTTTGCCTGTGAGTCCACAAAGAGGATAGAATGTACTATAGCCCAAAGGCTCCAACAGACATTGGCCCCTATCCTGGGGTTTGGTGTAAGTGATTGCCTTTGCCTCAGTCACCTATATTATCACCCTAATGAGAGGGCCCTAAGGGGAGAAATCATCAGGGCCTTTAATTCATGTATGTGTTCTATAATAGAAATAGAGGCCTAAGATGAGGATAGTGGCATTTGGTGATATTCATGGAAAAATCTATCATATTAAGGGAATTAAAGAACTTACGCAGGCCGATTGGGTAATTGTTACAGGTGATTTTACCAACATAGGGGGAAAGAGGGAGGTAGAGTGGATATTGAAAGAAATAGGTAAATATAATAAAAATATCCTGGCACAACTGGGTAATATGGACAAACCAGAAGTAAATGATTATTTAACAGAATTAGGGATCAATTTGCATGGGTATGGGTATAAACTTAGTGAGGATCTGGGTATCTTTGGCGTGGGTGGCTCTACATTTACACCATTTAATACACCTACAGAATACAGCGAGCAGGAGATAGAAGACATTGTTTATAGGGGTTATGAGATGATAAAGCATCTGCCAAAAAAGATATTGGTTTCTCACACACCACCCTATAATACAAACACAGATGTAATAGAAAGTGGCCAGCACGTAGGGAGCAAGGCAATTAGAGAATTTATTGAAAGACACCAGCCTGAGATCTGCTTGACAGGACACATCCATGAGTCTAGAAATATAGATAGGATTGGAAAAACACTTATCCTAAATCCTGGGATGTTGTCAGATGGTTACATTTTGGTTTATAAAGAGGGTGATATTATTGACGCAAAATTGAGGCCATTAGTTCTATGAGAATATACTTAAACTAAAAATGAGAGGAGGTTGGCATTGAAAGAGGGAAAGATTAGGAAAAAGGAGGAGATATCATCTGCAAAGGGGAAACTTGGTGTACTTTTACCAGGGATAGGTGGTGCTGTAAGCACTACCTTTATTGCAGGGGTAGAGGCAGTAAGGAGGGGAATGGCCCTACCCATTGGCTCCCTTACCCAATATGGAACCATTCGATTGGGTAGAAGGGATGAAAATAGGGTACCAAAGATTAAGGAATTTATAGATTTGGCCTCTTTAGATGACCTGGAGTTTGCTGGTTGGGACATCTATGAAGACGACCTATACCAGGCAGCAATAAATGCAAATGTCTTAGAAAGGGACCTATTGGACAAACTAAGAGATTTCTTAGAGAAAATTAAACCATATCCTGCCATATTTAATCGAAACTATGTAAGAAATCTAGATGGAAGACATGTGAAGTCTGGAGGCCATCTAGAATTAATTGAGGCCATTAAGGAAGATATCTCTGATTTTAAGGAAAAAAATAATATAGACCGTTGTGTCATGATCTGGTGTGGCAGCACAGAGGCATATCTTGAACAAAAAGAGGTCCACCAGTCTCTAAAGAACTTTAGAGAAGGGCTTGAGAGGAATGACCCAGACATACCCCCAAGTATGCTCTATGCATATGCGGCAATCTCTAGTGGCATCCCTTACATAAATGGTGCACCAAATCTTACCATAGACACACCAGCCCTACTAGAGCTGTCCAAAGAGCATGAAGTGCCTATTATGGGTAAGGATTTTAAGACAGGGCAGACACTACTTAAGACAATCATTGCCCCAGGCTTAAAGGCCAGGTTATTGGGGCTTGAAGGCTGGTACTCTACCAATATATTGGGCAATAGGGATGCAATTGTATTGGATGACCCTGGTTCCTACCGCACAAAGAGGGAAAGCAAGCTCTCTCCTTTAACATACATTTTACAGCCCCACCTCTATCCCGACCTCTATAAAGACCACTACCACAAAGTAACTATCCACTACTATCCCCCACGTGGGGACAACAAAGAGGGTTGGGATTGCATAGATATATTTGGATGGCTAGGTTATCCCATGCATATCAAGATAGATTTTCTGTGTAGGGATAGTATCCTTGCTGCCCCACTTGTATTGGACTTGGCACTGTTTATAGACTTTGCCCAGAGGGCTGGTCTTTATGGCATTCAGGAGTGGTTGTCATTCTATTTTAAGAGCCCTATGTATAAAGAGGGCCTTTACCCTGAACACGACCTGTTTATCCAGCTTATGAAGCTAAAGAATACACTACGTTATCTTATGGGGGAGGAGCAGATTACCCATCTGGGAATGGACTATTATATTGAATAAATCTTAGAATGGCTGCATACCACTTTTCATCAGAGTAATCTTTTATAATTTTTAGTCCATTTTTGGTAAAATAGGGAATTATTTCTTTGTAGTTTGCCCTAGAGATGCCAGAGACAATAAGCCAGCCACTACTATTTAGCAATTCAATCAATTTTTCATATATAACCCTTAGTACTGGGTCATATAGATTTGCTAAGATAAGGTCAAATCTTCCCTTTACCTTGGTTATACAGCAAGAAATCACCTCTATATTCTTTAAGTGATTTAAGGCTATATTGCGCCTTGCATTGCTTACAGCATCAGGGCTTATATCTATAGCCACTACCTGCCTTGCCCCAAGGCGGGAGGCAGCAATGGCCAGGATCCCCGTCCCTGTACCGGCATCTAAGACCGTTTTAGGGAATGGGGGGAAATCTTTATAGAGTTTATATAGCAATTTTAGGCAATAGACAGTGGTTGGGTGACCACCTGTACCAAAGGATGTCCCAGGTTCTATAATAATAGGGATACCAGGCAGATTGAAATGGGATGGGGTTATAACAAAGGGGATATGTCTATCTTCGCTATAATCAAATAAAACAGGTATATTTTCAATTGAGTATTGCCTTTTTAATCTATGGACAAACCTCTCTAGCCTCTTTAGAAGGCTACTTGAATGCTCAATGTATGCGCTTAAAATAAAGCCATCTTCTTCTTTGTCTAGGGATATCCCCCTTGCCTGTTGCCACAGGAAGTGATAGATGGCCTCTAGTGCTGGCAGTGGCGTCTTTATAACTATCTTTAGCCATCTATTCATTTGCCAGTGTCTCAGTTACGTACTACTTAACTGATAACTGACTAAAACTATTTTATGTCCCCATCTCCCAGGAAGAGAGATAATCCTTTTGTTCTGGTGTTAATTCATCAATAGAGATTCCCATTGTCTTTAATTTTAGCCTGGCTACCTCTCTATCTATATCCTCAGGCACAGGATATACCTTTTTTTCTAATCCCCTCCCCTTTTTAACCAAAAATTCAACAGTGAGTGCCTGATTTGAAAAGCTCATATCCATAACAGCCGAAGGATGCCCCTCGGCCGCAGAGAGGTTCACAAGTCTCCCCTCTGCTAAGAGATAAATTCGCCTTCCGTCTTTTAGTTGGTATTCATCTACATATTCACGGATACGGCGAACAGATTTTGCCATCTCTTTAAGGGCCTTTTTGTCAATCTCTACATCAAAGTGGCCAGAATTGGCCAAAATTGCCCCATCCTTCATGACAGAAAAGTGCTCAGCGCGGATGACATTTATATCCCCAGTAACTGTACAAAATATGTCCCCTATCTTTGCCGCCTCAGATATCTTCATTACCCTAAATCCATCCATTACTGCCTCTAGTGACTTCAAGGGATCAACCTCTGTAACAATTACATTGGCCCCCATACCCTTGGCCCTCATTGCTACACCCCTTCCACACCACCCATATCCACATACGACAAAGTTTGAACCTGCCAAAAGGCGGTTTGTGGCCCTTAATATCCCATCAATGGTGCTTTGCCCCGTTCCATAGCGATTGTCAAAAAGGTGCTTTGTCATAGCATCATTTACAGCAATAATGGGATAGCCCAAGACACCATTTTGGGCCATGCTCCTAAGCCTTATCACACCTGTAGTAGTCTCCTCTGTCCCCCCAATAATACTGTCCATTAAATCTTTGTGGAGTTTATGGATAGTGGATACCAAATCTGCACCATCATCTAGGCTGATAACAGGGCAGTGGGATATCACTGCCTCAATGTGCCTATAGTATGTGTTGTTGTCTTCTCCCTTGATGGCAAACACAGGGATATCAAAGTATTTTACCAAGGCGGCCGCTACATCATCCTGGGTGCTAAGTGGGTTTGAGGCACAAAGGAACACCTCTGCCCCACCCGCTGCCAGTGTATCTACCAGATTGGCTGTCTCTGTAGTAACGTGCAGACAGGCCCCAATTTTTATGCCAGAAAGGGGCCTTTCTCTCAAAAAACGCTCTTTGATGAGTGAGAGGACCGGCATAGCCTTTTTGGCCCACTCTATCTTTAACTTCCCCTCCTCAGCCAAATTTAGATTCTTTACATCGTATTTCATGTCTTCTCCTTCACTACCTATTCTAGCCCTGCCTCCTTCCTTAAAATATCTACCATATCCGTCTTTTCCCAGGTAAAGTCTGGATTATTTCTGCCAAAGTGGCCATAGACTGCAGTTTGTCTATAGATAGGTCTTAGGAGGTTAAGGTGCTTTATGATTGCGCCAGGCCTTAGGTCAAACACCTTCTGGATGATACGAACAATCTCTGCATTTGGGATAACACCTGTATCTTTTGTATCTATACTGATAGACACTGGCTCTGGCCTTCCAATTGTATATGCTACTTGTAGTTCACAACGCTCAGCAATCCCTGAGGCCACAATATTCTTTGCCACATACCTTGCCATATAACCACCACTTCTGTCTACCTTTGTGGGGTCTTTACCAGAGAAGCAACCCCCTCCATGCCTAGCAAATCCTCCATAGGTGTCCACAATGATCTTCCTACCAGTAGTGCCTGTATCAGCTACTGGCCCACCAATAATGAACCTCCCTGTAGTATTGATGTAATATTTTGTATTTTCATCCCACATCCCCTCAGGAATGACATAGTGTATAACCTCTTCAATAATTCCCTCCTTTAGGGTGCTGTATTTTACCCAGGGCTCATGTTGGGCAGCAATAACTACGTTTGTTACCTTCACAGGCCTTCCATCTATATACCTTACTGTAACTTGTGTCTTTCCATCAGGCCTAAGGAAGTCTAAGATCTTTTTCTTACGTACCTCTGCCAATCTCTTTGCCAGCCTATGGGCATAATAGATAGGTGTGGGCATGAGGGTAGGGGTCTCTTTGCAGGCAAAACCAAACATCATCCCCTGATCGCCTGCCCCCAGTTCCTCTAGACTCTCACTGCGATTGACCCCTATAGCAATATCTGGGGATTGGTAACCAATGCTTGTGATCACCCCACATGTCTCCCAATCAAAACCCATAGAATTGTTATAGCCTATCTCCCTGATTGTCTGCCTTACTATATCTGGTATCTCTACATAGCAGTCTGTGGTAATCTCACCAGCAACAAATACCAGCCCAGTGGTTACCAATGTTTCACATGCCACCCTTGCCTTTTTATCCTGGGCCAGTATGGCATCTAGAATGGCATCTGAGATCTGATCAGCTATTTTGTCTGGATGACCCTCGGTCACAGATTCTGAAGTAAAGAGAAACTCCTTTGCCATTTTCTACCCCTTTAGAAAAAATTTTTTAATATAAACATAGCACCTATAGAGATGTCAATACCAATGCAAAATATTAATTACTTTGATTTAGTCCTAGGCCGTTGTTCGGTTATAATCCCCCCAGAGATAATTAATTTAAAGGCATCCTCAACAGTCATGTCTAAATAGCTTAGATCCTCTTCTGGCACCAATAGATAAAAACCAGATGTAGGGTTAGGCGTTGTGGGGATAAATACATTTATTACCTTATGTTTAGTCTTGTTTTGAATCTCCCCCTTTGTTATACCAGTAGTAAAACCAATGACATATAGCCCCTTTCTTGGATATTCTACCAAGACCACACGCTTAAGGTTCTTGTCTGTTTTTAGAAAGATGGTCTCTGCCAACTGCTTTGTAGCTATATAGATGCTCCTTATAAACGGGATCTTTCCTACCAATTGTTCCCAGAAACCTACTAATTTGTTGCCAATATAGTTTCGAGCAAGGACGCCTATAAAAAAGATAATAAAGATCAATAAGATAAAACCCAAACCAGGCATATAAAAGGGAATGTAGGTCTGTGGATTGTACTTGGGTGGTAGGTAATCTATAAGGCGGTCAACTATTTTGAATAAGAAAAATATTACATAGATTGTCAAGGAGATTGGCAGTAAGACCAAGAGGCCAGCCAAGAAATTGCGTTTTATAACATCCCTAATCTTCCCCAAAGCTTATCCTTTCAATGGCATTGTCTTTGTTCACTGAGACAATAATAGGTTTGTGGTTACCAATCTTCTCCTTTTCTACCAGTGTATATGCAGCAACAATAACCACATCACCAACCTCCCCCTTCCTTGCCGCAGCCCCATTGAGACAGATCTCACCCGCCTCCCCTGGTAAGACATAGGTTGAAAACCTCTCCCCATTTGAGATATTGTAGACATGAACCATCTCATATGGCACAATCTCTGCGGTCTTCATAAGCTCTCTATCTATTGTGATACTCCCCTCATAGTTTAAATCATTTTTTGTGATATGTGCCCTGTGTATTTTTGATTTTAGCATAAAATATAACATCAGCGAACCTCTAAAATTGTATTATCAATAAGGCGGGCCTTTCCTACCCTTACTGCCAAGGCAAGCAGTGCCTTGTCATTTAGATATTCTAAATCATCCAGTGTCTCGGGGTGGCAAATCTTTACATAATCAATTTGGGTATAGGGTTTACTCTCTATATAATCAATAACCTCCTTAATAATTATTTTGGCATCCCTCTGCCCTTCCCTTACCAACCTCTCGGCCAGCTTTATACCCTGATATAGACAAAGGGCAGATTTTCTTTGTTCTGGTGTAAGGTATGTATTCCTTGAACTCATAGCTAATCCATCCTCTTCTCTAATGATAGGACAACCAACAACCTCAATATCATAATTCAGATCCCGGACCATCCTCTTGATAACAATATATTGTTGATAGTCCTTGAGCCCAAATAGGGCAATATCGGGTTTCACAATATTAAATAGCTTGGCTACCACGGTAGTTACACCCCTAAAGTGACCAGGGCGAAAGAGGCCACATAAGTGCTGGGTAAGTCCTGTAACCTCTAAATAGGTTTGATAATCTGGTGGATACATCTCCTCTGCCTCTGGTATGAATGCAACATCCACACCTACACCCTCAGCCAGGGATAGATCCCTCTCTAAATCCCTTGGGTATTCCCTAAAGTCCTCCCCTGGCCCAAATTGAATAGGGTTTACAAATATGCTTATGACCAATATATCGGCCAGCTTTCTCCCCCTTTCCATAAGGCTTAAATGCCCCTTATGAAAATATCCCATCGTAGGCACAAATGCAATCTTCTTACCCTCTTTTTTAAATTTATCAGATAAAACCTGCATTTGCCTCACTTTATTGACAATCTTCATAAATAAAAAACCTCCTGGACCAAAGACCAGAAGGTTTGGGTCTCGGTCCCTTTGGGATCCAAGCAAGATAGAGGATAACACAATTTGGGATAATGTCAATATAGAGCAAAAAGAGACAGGAAGCTTTGACAGTACATAGAACTAATGCTATATTTATGAAGAAATTAGAGGACACAATGAAAGATTCTATTGAAAAGCTCAAAGAAGTTTTTTTAAACTTTCTTAAAGATGAAGATGTAAAGATTATATTGTTTGGTTCGAGAGCAAGAGGGGATTTTGTAAATACCTCCGATGTTGATGTTGGCATAATCACAGGCAAAAGGTTCAACAAGAAAAAATTGATTTTATTGCGTGAATACATAGAGGAACTAAATATTCCATATAAGGTAGAAATTGTGGACTTTTCTGCCGTATCAGAAGAATTTAAAAAAATAGCCCTAAAGGAAGCAATAGTTTGGAAAGATTAAAAATAAGATATGAAGATGCTAAAAGGGCAATTAGAACACTAAGGGATATATTGCAGCAACCCTATTCTATCATAGTAAGAGATGCAGCAATACAAAGATTCGAGTATACCTTTGAGGCACTTTGGAAATTTATCAAAGAATATTTAAAGGTAAAAGAGGGAATAATCTGCAATTCACCAAAGTCTTGTTTCAGGGAAGTATTTACTATAGGCATAATAAAAGAGGATGAGACTATTAAACTTCTTGAAATGACTGATGATAGGAACATGACATCCCATACCTATAAAGAAGAGGTTGCTCAAATTATATATGGAAAGTTAAAAGAGTATAGTGAATTAATAGAAGATATAATAAGGCGTTTTGAAGTTTAACTGTAGCAAACAACCCTTGCCCTTTTAAGGCCTGCCATTTTCTTACACAAACAAGAGGATGATGACTTGAGGGCAGAAATGAACACAAGATTTGATGATGTAAATAGGGGCAGTGGTGAGGATTCAATGGCAGATGGGAAAGAGACTTGTAGCAGTTGAAACGGAAGCCACTCTAATAAAAGAAATATTTATGAAAATGCAAGATTATATGAAAATACTGATAGAGGCTATTAAACCACCTAAAGATGTCCTCTAAGACCCTTAATCAAATGACTAAATGATTGACAATTGTATAATAATTCTGTAAATAAAAAAGGTAAAAATATTTTTGTTTTTTTGGCTTATATTTCTGGCGGTTATTATTGTATGTAATTCTCCCTCAAGTTCTACATATGCAGTTATAAATATTGAATAAAAAGGAGGAGAAAGATGCAAAAGAGGATAAGTATTATCATACTATCTTGTTTATTGTTTTTTGGGTGTGCAGCACCTAGAAAAATAATTAAAGTTACTAGCTATCCATCAGATGCAGAAATTTATATAGATGGTTTAAGGGTGGGAGTTACTCCGGCTGAAAAAGAAGTCTCCTTTAAAGAAAGAAAAAAACATGAGATGGTAATTAAAAAGGGTGGCTATGAAGATGCTAGAACAATAGTAACTCTGGAGCCACGAGAGAAAATACATTATCACTTTGATCTAAAAAAACGTAAAACTGTTACTCTTGAACTTGTATCTTTTGAGCCAAAGGTCACCAAAAAAGGGGCAAAACTTGCTGTTCTTCGCAGGCCAACCTTGGCCTATTTGGAGGTGATTGAAAGATCACCAAATGTAAAAAGTGTAACTCGTATAACCAATAATGAAGACCAAAATGTTCAAATAGGTGACCAAATCATTTCCCCATCCGGCGATACCTTAATTTATCGAGAATGGATTGATGAAAAATCTGGTTCTTCTTATAGCAATATTTGGAAACAAAAAATTGGTTCCCCTGCAAGAACAAGAATTACATTTGGAAAGTGGAAGGACTTGTTCCCTTGTTTTACCCCTGATGGAAGATATGTTGTATTCAGCTCTAATCGAACAAGACCACACTCTACATTATGGATGGTAAGAACCGATGGTGGAGGAGGAATCATAAAATTAACAGATACAACAGCAGAGGACTATTCCCCCTCTGTCTCTCCTGATGGCAAGGTCATTGCTTATACTTCAAATATACCTGGGGCAAAGGAACCGCAGATATGGACAATTTCTAATACAGGAAGTTTTGCAACACAGATTAGGGAAGGAGAATTCCCAAGAATCTCCCCGGATGGGAAAAGGATTGTATTCGTACGGGAAGACAAACTCACAGAACACAAGCAAATCTGGGTTATGGACATGGAAGGAAGTAGGGAAACACTGCTCAGTCCTGTAGGGATGGATATTGATGAAGTCCAACCTTGCTGGTCCCCTGATAGTAAATGGATTGCATTTGCTTCTAATGAAGGACTAGATTCAAAAAGAAGAAAGAACTTTGACATTTGGGTAATGAAGGCAGATGGGTCTGTGCGTATTCAACTAACAACAAATGGTTCCCATGATGATAGCCCAATATGGGCACCTGATGGAAAGAGTATCTACTTTCGCTCAAATAGAGGAGGGGTTTGGAATATTTGGAGGCTCGAGCTCAGTTTACCCCAATCCATCGAAAAAATGAAATAATATAATAGAGGAACAAATAAAGGAGGTTAAAGACATGAAAGTGAAGGTATATTACTCATTAATTTTTATTTTAGTGTTAGGCCTTTGCAGTGCTACCTGGGCAGTTACTCCATTATCTCTATGTGAGCCTTATAGCGGTAGTTTCCAGAACGACGGAGAGCGTCTCTACTTTGAAGTACATGTAGAGGCAGGTGAAAACCTGCTTGTTACCTTCGATGGCCCTGAATCATCCAGAAATAGCCTTTATATCAAGTATAACCAGATTCCTACTACCTCAGATTATGATGATGAGGACTATTATGTGCAAGACCCAGCAGTTGGGGTATACGGGACCCAGGAAGGTGTTTATTACATTATGGTTGTAAATCATTATCTCAGTTCTTCTAAGAATTATATTATAACGGCATGCTATCATTTAACGGATTTAAGATATCCCTTTAGCTCCCAATTCAATAATGATGGAGAGCGTCGCTATTTCGAAGTTCATACCCTTGCAGGTGAAAATCTTACTGTTACCTTCGATGGCCCTGAATCATCCAGAAATAGCCTTTATATCAAGTATAACCAGATTCCTACTACCTCAGATTATGATGATGAGGACTATTATGTGCAAGACCCAGCAGTTGGGGTATACGGGACCCAGGAAGGTGTTTATTACATTATGGTTGTAAATCATTATCTCAGTTCTTCTAAGAATTATATTATAACGGCCTCTTCAAGCACAAATCCTTCTGTACCGGCGGTATATGTAAGCCTGAATCAGACATCATTTCACACTGGGGAAACTATAATAGCAAATGCTATAGTCTCTAATGGACCAAATCCATATGAGGTAGAGGCAAAGGTCTATGTTGTTTCACCTGATAATGGGAAGAGTTCAATTTTTGATAGGTATTTTACATTTATGCTTGGTGCAAATGCACAAATAACAAGGGAAGTTTTAAGACACACATTTGATGGTACAGAGGAATCAGGCACTTACAAAATAGTAATAAGGCTAGAGGATGTAACCACAGGGGCTGACTTCTGGGTAGATAGAAGAAGCTTTGAATTTACACCATGAATATCAAGGAAGAAAGAAAATAGTTTAGGTATGATTTTGACCTTTGAATTTCAACTTTGGCGGAGGTTGAACCGCGGAAACAAAACATTAATCTAATAGGAGGGCAAAAGATGAAAAAGTTAGCGATTTTCTTATGGTTAGTGCTGTTTGTGGCATTATTGGCAGTACCAGCAAAGGCAGTTGAGATTATTGAAATTTTCCTTGGAGAATCAGTAATTGGAAACCTATCACATACAGCAGATAGAAACTATTACAAACTCTATGTCAGCGAGGGAGAGCATATTTTTGTAAATTTGGAAAATCATCTGGATCAGGAATTAGAAGTACGAATTTATATCAAATATGGTGCAGTACCTCCAGAGGCCGGTTGGGATGATTGTGATTATTGGATTGACCCTGGAGAAGAAGGTATAGTGGAAATCAATCCTACAAATGAAGGATACTACTATATTACTACCATATCAGAGAGCGGTTCTGGATCTTACACTATTACTGCCTTCAATGAAAATTTATTTGGTGAGGTTTTATTGCCAGGAGAATCAGTAATTGGAAACCTATCACATACAGCAGATAGAAACTATTACAAACTCTATGTCAGCGAGGGAGAGCATATTTTTGTAAATTTGGAAAATCATCTGGATCAGGAATTAGAAGTACGAATTTATATCAAATATGGTGCAGTACCTCCAGAGGCCGGTTGGGATGATTGTGATTATTGGATTGACCCTGGAGAAGAAGGTATAGTGGAAATCAATCCTACAAATGAAGGATACTACTATATTACTACCATATCAGAGAGCGGTTCTGGGTATTATACTATCACCGCTTTAGGATCAGCTCATCCACCCTTTCCGATTGTGGATATTACCTTAAACAAGAACACCTTCCATACAGGTGATACCTTGATTGCCACTGCTCGTGTTACTAACGGACCTAATCCAGTCAATGTTGAAGTTAAGCTTTGGATTGAGCTTCCTGATGGGAGCGAAATATCAGTATTTGATCCTCACTTTACCTTTACGGTGGGATCAAATGCTGATTTTACAGAAGAAGTATTTATACATACATTTGATGGTAGCGAGCCTGAAGGAGATTATCTCTTTGGAGCTAGGCTTGAGAACCCTTTAACTGGTAAAGACTTTAGCATAGATATTGAGGGGTTTACATTTACACCCTAGATAAAATTAAAGGGTGTTTATATGGTGAATATACTGTGGCATTCGACGCTAATTCCTTTGGTGGTTACATATTAGGAGGTTTCACCAACTCTTTTGGTGTGGGTAGTGATGATGTATGGGTGCTTAAGGTAAATCAAAATGGTGACATACCTCAGTGCGATATAGTAGGGGAAAGCGATGTTACAAGCACCGACATCTCAATTACAAGCAATAATACCAATTTTGAAGCGCCATCTAGCCCCGCAGAAGGATCACTTTCTGAT